>Ga0315314_1000035_pt1 | contig 195487 bp, 191 predicted proteins | sample TDP9_MG_FD_203631 | JGI IMG/M metagenome (GOLD analysis project Ga0315314, IMG submission 203631) | Freshwater sediment microbial communities from Lake Towuti, South Sulawesi, Indonesia - TDP9 | ecosystem: Environmental > Aquatic > Freshwater > Lake > Sediment | place: Indonesia: South... | reverse complement strand
GGCAAATTGTCCGCCTACTGTTTTCTGAGGGGTGAGGTGAGAACCTTCCTCAGATCGAGGATGGAAATCCTACACGCCCAAAACATTCCGCTCAGCTCATAAAAAACATAATTATTACATCCTGCCGGGATAGATAGTGGAAAACATTATAAACCTTTGTTTGACCTTGCCGATAAGCTACCACAAGTCACCAACAGGAAAGCATTCATTTTTTCAACCTGTACCTTTGCAAGCCAAGTCGCCAAAAATCACTCGTCGCTTAGGGAAAAACTGCAATCTAAAGGCTACATTATTGTTGATGAATTTGCTTGCGCAGGTTTTAACACTAATAGTTTAATGAAACTATTTGGGGGAATAAATAAGGGTAGACCTAATGCTGAAGACCTCAAACATGCGGAAGAGTTTGCTCAGAACCTGAAGCAGAAACTGCAAAAGAAGTGAAACTTACATTTCAGCAAAGTAAAGTATTATAAACCTTACAAGTAATTATCATTGTATGAAAATGAAAGCGATTGTATACACAAAGTATGGGCCTCCGGATGTTCTTCAACTCAAAAGGGTAGAAAAACCTACTCCCAAGGACAATCAGGTACTGGTAAAAATTCATGCGGCATCGATAAATGCAGCTGACTTGGATTTCCTGAGAGGTACGTGGATAGTCCGCTTCGGGGGGCCTCTAAAACCAAAATACAAGATACTCGGATCTGACATAGCAGGGCGGGTTGAAGCGGTTGGCAGAAACGCAAAGCAGTTTCAGCCAGGTGATGAGGTATTCGGGGACCTATCGAGTGTGGTTTGGGCGCTTTTGCTGAGTATGTATGTGTTCCTGAAAATGCATTAGCGCTGAAACCGGCCAGTATGACATTCGAGGAAGCAGCGACCGTACCCCAAGCGGCAATCATCGCCCTGCAGAATCTTCGCGGTAAAAGACAGATTCAGCCAGGACAAAAGGTTTTGATTAATGGTGCGGGTGGTGGTATGGGTACGTTTGCGGTGCAGATTGCCAAATCATTCGGGGCTGAAGTGACTGGCGTGGACAGCACGGGGAAATTGGACATGCTGCGCTCCATTGGTGCAGACCACGTCATTGATTACACCCAAGAAGATTTCACCAAAAGTGGGCAGCGTTATGACCTGATTCTTAATTTTGCGGCATATCATTCGATTTTCGATTACAAGCGTGCTTTGAGTCCCAAGGGAATTTATATCATGGTTGGAGGTCCCAGGGCTGCAATTTTCCAAGCTGTGTTCCTAGGACCATTGATTTCAATGACCGGGAGTAAGAAAATGGGACTCAATACGTGGAAACCAAACAAAAAAGAAGATTATGATTTTATAAAAGAGCTTTTTGAAGCCGGCAAAGTAGTACCTGTTATAGATAGACGTTACCCGTTAAGTGAGGTTTCTGAAGCTCTCCGGTATCTTGAAGAAGGACACCACTGTGGAAAAATAGTAATAACTGTGGAACATAATACTCTTGGTGGAAACTCATGAAAGCGATTGTATGCACAAAGTATGGGCCTCCGGATGTTCTTCAGCTCAAAGAGGTAGAAAAACCTACTCCTAAGGATAATGAAGTACTGATAAGAATATATGCGGCAACAGTAACAGCAGGGGACGTGAGAATTCGAAGTCTCAGAGTCCCTCTCTCGTTCTGGCTCCTCATGCGAATATATATGGGTCTCAGAAAACCAAAAAGAAATATACTAGGGATGGAGTTAGCTGGGGAAATTGAATCAGTAGGCAAAGATGTAAAACTATTTAGGAAAGGTGACCAAGTTTTTGGAACTACTGGGTTGAGTTTTGGTGCTTATGCCGAGTACATATGTCTGCCTGAAGAAGGGGTGGTGGCAATAAAACCGGCCAATATGACCTATGAGGAAGCCGCCGCCGTTCCTGTTGGGGGACTTACAGCATTGCATTTTCTTAGAAAAGGAAATATCCAAAGCGGACAAAAAGTTCTTATCTATGGAGCTTCTGGAAGTGTAGGTACTTTTGCGGTACAGCTTGCCAAGTACTTTAGGACGAAAGTTACCGGGGTATGTAGTACCACGAATTTAGAATTGGTGAAATCTCTGGGAGCCGATAAGGTAATTGATTACACTAAAGAGGATTTCACCAAAAGCGGTCAGACCTATGACATTATTTTTGACGCGGTAGGCAAGAGTTCATTTTCACGTAGTAAAAAATCGCTAAAGAAAAAAGGATTCTATCTTTCCACGATGAAATCTTCAACAAGCGAAAAGGCTGAAGATTTAATCTTCCTCAAAGAGCTTATTGAGGCGGGTAAGATAAAATCAGTCATAGATAGGCGCTATCCGTTGGAACAAATTGCCGAAGCTCATAGCTATGTTGAAACCGGGCACAAAAAGGGAAATGTAGTCATAACTGTGAAACATAATAACAAAACCTAACAAAGCGCTGATAAGTTACTTTCTATTTCTAAAATACTAAATAAACAAATTGATAACTCGGAGCTGAATTTATATACGTAAGTGAACGTGCATTTTATGCCATTATTAAGCAAAGTTGCTTATTATTTTTCAAATTAATTTCTGGAAAACTCTTGGAAGAACAAAAAGGAAAGGGAATGTGTTAAGGCATGAGTTGTGAGTTTTGCGGGAAAAAGGTAAAGAAAGGTGAGGAATTTATCCTTGTCGGAAAATATCCCAGCTGGACTAAAATAGGTTTTATTTCATTTGGCAATTCTTGGACGCCACCTACGATGTATGGGAAAATATACCACAAAGCCTGTTTTCTGAAATTGTGCGAAAAAGAGATAGCGGAAAAGAAAGAGTAACTCGTGAGCGAGTCGCAAAACTTAATTATAAACTTATACTGGGATAACTCCTGTAATAACAAAAAAAGAGATGGTGTTAAACTATGAGTGAAGTTAGGAATTGTCCTATATGTGGCGGGGAACTTGAAAAAGGATTCGTATATGCTTCACACGGCATTCGTTGGAATTCGAAGGAACATAAACATATTGCTGTTGGTGAAATATTAATACGCTTGTCTTTTTTCACCTTCACTGCACCAAGAGCAAGCGGTTTGAGGTGTAAGAAGTGCAGACTTGTCCTATTTCATTATTGAAAAAGATGTAAAGCTATTTGATGCCAACTCACATGACTTGCGGTTTGAATTCTCCGAATACCTCCCTCAATACTTCACATATTTCTCCCAGTGTTGCGTAGGCTTTAACTGTCTCTATTAGAGTTGGCATAAGATTACATTTTTCGTCTTTGGCTTCTTTTCGTAGTTTTTCAAGAAGGCTCTTAACAAGTTTGTTATCCCGTTTAGCTTTGATTTTTTGCAGATTTGAAATTGCTTCTTGTTCGATCTGAGGGTCTATTTTTTGTAGGGTGAGCTTTGGTTCCTCCTCGGTTTGAAACTTGTTAACTCCTACAATTGTTTTCTCGTTTTTCTCCACTTCCTTTTGGTACTTGTAGGCCATCGCGGCTATTTCTTTCTGGACGAATCCGTTCTCTATGGCTTTCACCATTCCCCCCATCTCATCGATTTCTTTGATGTACTCCAATGCCTGCTCTTCGAGTTTGTCTGTTAGGGTTTCTAGAAAGTATGATCCACCGAGTGGGTCTATAGTGTTAGTAACTCCGCTTTCGTAAGCCAGTATCTGCTGGGTTCGTAGCGCTATTCTTACAGAGTCTTCGGTTGGGAGAGCTAGAGCCTCGTCTCTGCTGTTGGTGTGTAGAGATTGTGTCCCTCCCATTATAGCTGCCAGCGCTTGAATCGCTACCCTTATAGTATTGTTTTCAGGTTGTTGGGCTGTTAGGGTTGAGCCGGCGGTTTGCGTGTGGAATCTGAGTTGCATGGAGTTTTCGTCCTTCGCTTTAAATCGGTTCTTCATTATCTTGGCCCATAGTCTCCTCGCCGCTCTGAATTTTGCCACTTCCTCAAAGAAGTCGTTATGGGAGTTGAAGAAGAAGGATAATCTTCCCGCGAACTGGTCGACATCCAATCCCCTCTCCAAGACTGCGTTTACGTAGGACATTCCATTCGCAAGGGTGAAGGCTATTTCCTGTACTGCATTGGAACCCGCCTCCCTTATGTGGTACCCTGAGATGGATATAGAATTCCATCTGGGCATATACTTTGTGCAGTATTCTATGACATCCGTGACTAACCGCATAGAAGGTTCCGGCGGAAAAATGTATGTTCCCCGGGCGACGTATTCCTTCAGAATATCATTTTGTACGGTGCCCGCGAGCTTTGATACGTCGACTCCCTGTTTCTGGGCGACTGCAATATACATGGCTAATATGATTGCAGTGGGAGCGTTGATGGTCATTGATGTGCTAACCTTATCTAAGGGTATCCCTTCAAAGAGAGTTTCCATGTCTTTCAGAGTATCTATTATTACACCGACTCTTCCAATCTCTCCTTGGGCGAGTGTGTGGTCGGAATCGTAGCCCATCTGTGTGGGGAGATCGAATGCTACACTAAGTCCTGTTTGTCCCTGCTCTAGGAGATACTTGAATCTGCGATTGGTTTCTTTCGCGGAGGCGAACCCCGCGTATTGCCGCATAGTCCAAAGGCGTCCCCTATACATGGTGGGGTAAACGCCTCTGGTGAAAGGATATTCCCCGGGCAATCCCAGTTCTTCAAGATAGCTTTTTTCTATTCGATCAAGTGGGGTGTAGATTCTTTTCTCTTCTATTTCCGATGCTGAGGTGAACTTTCTCTCCCTTTCAGGATTCTTTTCTAAAAACTTTTTGAGTTTTCCTTCCTCCCATTTCTTAAGCTCTTTTTCCAAGTTCTCCTTATCTTCATTTTCTTTTTTGTTCAATTTAGGAGCACTCTCGCTATTCGGTTTAAAAATGATGCCAAAAGACGGCTTTCCCTCAGAGTCCACCGATACCTGACCATATGTCGGTTTAACTCTCATTCCTATCTCAACTTTCTCCTTTTCGGATATCTGGCCAAAGGCTCTCACCCCATTATCGAATTCGACTATACCAAAAACGTATGGGGGTTCACCTTTCAGGGTTTCAGGTAGGGCGTAAAGCTTTGTAAAAGTTACGATCTTTCCCCTATCTATGGGGTCAGGGTAAATTTCCTCAAGTTCCGACGATTTGCATTTAATGCATCTAGTCCTTCCCGGATACTGGATCTTTCCACATTTTTTACATTTGAGGCGTCGTAACTCCGCCATTATCTTATCTTTATCTTCCATTTGACAATCACCTATTTCGATGAACGCATAATCATTAGTAACTAGTGTTCGACGATTTGCGGATATAAACTATTTCAAGATTTTCAAAAAATTTACTTTATTGGAATTAAAAAAAGGAAAAAATGAGTAGGGATTAAATTAAGCCTACTTTCTTAAAGATGTCAATGAACTCTGCACTTGGAGGAGCCTTACTAGTCAGTTCATGGAGTTTTGGACCCAATTCCTCTGGAGTGTAAGTCCCCTTCTTTTTAGATTCCCCTACATCATGCCAGGACTGTAAAAGGAAAAGCGTACCTCCCACTAGTCTAATTACCCTACCCGAAATGTCCTTAGCATCGTCGGAGGCTAGGTAAACCACAAGAGGTGCGAGGTTCTCGGGTCCGAGGGGATCGTACCCAAACTTTTTAGTCATTTCCTCAGAGGTACTCATTATGGGAGCTACAGAAGGGGTTGCCTCTGTAGTCAATCTTGTTCTAGCCACTGGGACTATAGTATTTGCAGTCACCCCATACTTCGCCATTTCCCTCGCTACAATGTTTGTAAAGGCTACTATTCCTGCCTTAGCAGCTCCATAATTGCTCTGACCCGGATTATATAGCAATCCTGCGTCAGAAGCAGTATTAATAATTCTTCCCGCGACTGGTTTTCCCTCTTTTGATTGCGTTCTCCAGTAGTTGCAGGCGTGTCTGGTGCAGTTGAAGGTTCCCTTAAGGTGGACTCCTATCACTGCGTCGAAATCCTCCTCTTCCATGTTGAATATCATCTTGTCCCTGAGTATTCCTGCGTTGTTAACCAGAATGTCCAGTTTTCCGAAGGTGCTTATGGCCTGGTCTATTATCTTCTTTGCTCCCTGAAAGTTGGTAACGCTTTCATAGTTGGGTGCGGCTTCGCCTTTTATCTTCTTGATTTCTTTAACTACGTCGTCTGCTGGGCCGTGGAACTCTCCCTTTCCATCGTGGCTTCCGCCCATATCGTTAACAATCACTTTTGCACCGTGTTTTGCAAGAAGCAGGGCTTCTTCTCTACCCAATCCTCTTCCTGCACCAGTTACAATTGCTACCTTACCCTTAAGCATTCCAGCCAATCTCTTCACCCCTTAAAAAAGTTGCAACAATTAAGTTGTTAAGATTTTCGTAAACTCATTCATAAGCCTTTCGATTATTTGGACACTAACCCGAAATCCAGCTTTAAACCATTTTCAACGCGTTAATTTTTCCCAAATGGAAATTAAGCACTATTTGGTTTTCATTTTCGGGGACGATAGTCAAGTTTTCTTGAGTTCGAGGGATCTATCTTCTCTCTGATGAGTTCAAGTTGTTTGACCGTTGGGGGTTCTGTTTCAGGAATTTTCTTAGTAATTATCACAGGAAAACCAGTGTTCTCCTTCACCTCATCTAAAGATACTCCCGCGTGCAGAGACTCGAGACGCATTTTACCGCTGTTCTCGTCAAATCCGAGTACACACAAGTCCGTGATTACTCGACTTGGACCACTCCCACTAATTTGCAGTTCTTTTCTCCACTTTCCACCATCCAAGTGACCCGGTCCTGTGATAAAGTCCACATTTTTAACGAAAACTCTGGGCTCATGTCGGGGGACGTAAACAAGCAGCCTTCCACAGAGGTGGGCTACGTCACCTATCGCCACACCCCCTGGTAAACGAACTTTGGGGTGGGAGTAGTCCCCAACCACGCTGTTATTAATATTGCCATACTGATCTATTTGCCCAGGTCTTATGATTCCAAAGTCAATCTCTCCTCTCTGCCAGAGATCGTGGAGGTCGGTCAGCTTTATGAGAGCCTCAGCCTTAATGGTTTTGAAAGCTGTGGGGTCAGCCATCACCGCCATATAGTTAGTGTATGGGTCTGGGTTAACCCACATTCCATATATACAGACAAGGTTTGGTGTATGGGTCACGCGAGCCAGCTGAGTTGCTACCACTCCGATGGGGGTTGCCGCTCCTAGATACATTTTTTCCCCGTCTTTCATCTCTCGCGCTAAAGCCACTATCATTAGTTCATCTATACCATAATCCTTAGCGTATTCAGACATTTCTCTCCCTCCAGTTTAACTCTTTTTTGCGATGCTCAAGTATTCTTCATGATTCTTGACTGAATAGATGTACTTTTTCAGGTACTCCTTGTAAGCCTCGGGATTAGAGGAAGACACGGTGTATTCTGTTATGTGGGCTATATCCATTGTGTATAGAGGAAGAACGCCTGTGGGGTGTGCACCGTAGGGTGTTTCTACGATGAGGTCAACTTCGTAGTGTGGCAGCATTAATCTGGACTCTTTTTCCGGTTTCCCTTTCACAACCTTCTCTACGGTCACTATGGTTTTCTTGGCTGCTTGAGCAAAAGCAATAAGTAGATCGGTCATTATCTGAGATTCTATTGAGTAAACGTTTCCTAGGGAATCACTCTGATAAGCGTGTATCAGCGCTACATCAAGTTTAGTGGCTGGTATCGCTACCGTTTTCTGATTCGTGATGGGGCAGTCGAAAACCTTGAAGTCCTGATTAACCTTCAGCAAGTCTGAACCTAGCAGAGACCTTGTGGGGAGGAAATTTACCCCCATAGACGCGGCTCTCAAACCCAACACGAAGGATAATTCGCTGTACTCTTTGAAACTTATTTCACCATTCTGAACTTTGTTACGAAAATTAGGAGCAAAACCCATCATGGGAAACCCTACATAGGCTGCACAGATTCGACTTGAGCAACCTGAACCCACAAGCAAATCCACATCGATATCACCCATAAGTGCATACACCGTCAGATTCCGGATGTTCTGTTTCACAATCTCTCTAACGGCAGCCATGGGTTTATAAACCAAAGAAGCTCCACCTATTCCGACTGAATTTCCATCTTTTACCTCACTAATTGCTTCTTCCAAGCTCACAACCTTTTCCTTCATATCAACAACCTCTCTTACTCCTTCGGCCCAGCAAATATTTGCCTAAATTCCAACTTATTTATAATCCAAGTTTTTCTCTGAACCGAAAAAACATAACATGAATCGAAATACATCAAGTTGAGCAGTCACACCCTGCCAGTTGTGTTTCAAACTTCTAGAAATTCATTAAATTTTTGGTCGTTTAATCTCATTCTTCAAATTTTTAATGTAATACTCTTCTCCCTTCAATTTAGTAAAACATTTATATCTAAAATTAAGAATATAAGTCTTATGTAGGAATCATTTAGACTATAAATTATTTTTAAAAGGGGATGAAGAGAATGTCGGAATCAAAATCTGAGTTTGGAGACTTGAAAGAATTCCTGCCTGGAACCTTAACTAAACCCTTGAACTCTCAGAGTCTTTTAGTTGGCTCCAAGTGTAAAAACTGTGGGAAGGTGTTCTTCCCCAAGAAAAAACTGTGTACAAACTGTTACACTTGGGACAACATGGAAGAAACAAATCTTAGCAACCGTGGAAAAATATTCTCGTGGACCGTTTCAAGCATGTACGGTCTCCCTTCGATTCCCTTTGGATACGTTGATCTGGAGGAAGGCATCAGACTCTTCACTCAATTTACGGGCTGTGACCCCTGTGAGCAGAATCTAAAGATCGGAATGGAAGTCGAGATGGTCGTAGAGAAAATGAGTGACCAATTTATGACCAGGCAATTCGTGGGCTACAAGTTTAGGCCAATCAAAGAGTAAGATAAAGGGTAGGAGGATGTTGAAAAATGAGGAGAGTTGCTGTTGTTGGAGTGGGAATGACCAAATTTGGAAACCTTTACGATCAAGATGTGAAAGAACTCACGGAGGAGGCGGCGTTTAATGCTCTTCAGGATGGAAATGTTGACCCAAAGGATGTCCAGATAGCCTACTGCGGAAACGCTGTACCCGGAGTGGTGAGCAGGCAGGCAGGTATAACAGGTCAAATAGGTTTAATGAGTGTGGGCATCACCGGAATACCCATCACCACTGTTTCCAACGCTTGTTCCAGCAGTACCTGCGCCTTTAGGGAAGCCTACTTCGCCATAGCCACCGGTCTCTACGATGTGGGCCTCGCCATGGGTGTAGAGAAAACAGTAATGAGAAAAGAGGATGCAACCCTAGCCACCTTATCCATTGGATCCAAGTTCCTAAGCCTGGGAGCAGACGGAGAGCTGGAAAACATATACGGTATAAGCTTTCCCGGATTCTTCGCCAACGCGGCTCAAAGGCACATGCATCTCTACGGAACCACTCGGGAGCAGATGGCTAAAGTAGCCGTGAAAAATCACCACAACGCCACCATGAATCCCTACGCACAGTTTCAAAAGGAGATCAAAGTCGAAGATGTCCTGAACTCTAGGATGGTTGCCTATCCGCTAACCGTCTACGATTGCTGCCCGTTGTCCGACGGAGCCTCAGCTACAATCCTAGTAGCCGAGGAACTCGCGAAAAAGTACACTGACACCCCAATCTGGGTTAAAGGCACTGGCCAGGCTTCTGGTGTTTATGCTAACTCCGAGGAGGATTTGACCAGATTTTTACCAACCATAATAGCCAGTAAAGAAGCCTACAAACAGGCCAAAATAAAACCCAAGGAAATTGACTTTGCCGAGGTACATGACTGCTTCACCATATCCGAACTCATTCACTACGAAGACCTAGGATGGTGCAAGAAGGGAGAAGGCGGAAAGATGATAGATGAAGGAACAACCGAGCTTGGAGGCGAACTCCCCGTAAACCCCGGAGGAGGGTTAAAAGCTCGAGGACACCCAGTAGCCGCAACCGGAACCGCACAGATAGCGGAGCTAGTCTGGCAACTGCGGTGCGAGGCAGGCAAACGCCAAGTAGACGGAGCACAAACAGGATTAGCACATACCCTAGGAGGGCTTACCCACGCAGATGTCGCGGTAAGCGCAGTAGCCATTCTAGGAAGAGACTAATCATATTTTTTTAACACTCGTTTAATTAATTGAAACCGGAGGGAGAAAGGAATGGTTGAATCTGAAGTACATGATAGGATAATGCCCATGGAGGAAGCGGTAAAAAAATTTGTGAGAGACGGCGACCTTTTAAGCATCGCTGGCACCGGCACTCCTTCACCATACGCTGCCGTGCATGAGATTGTGAGACAAAAGAAGAGGAATTTAACTCTCATACAAGCGGGCTCAGGGCAAGAGACCGAGATACTAGTCTGGACCGGGTGTGCAAAGAGGTTCATTGCGTCTTATCAGGCTAGGGTAATGGGAGGCGAAAGGGCGTTTGACAGGGGGATAAGTAAGCACAAAGTTGAGATAGAAGAATTTACCAACTACACGGTCACGGCTATGATGATGGCTGGGGCGTTAGGCTTACCGTGTTTCCCGGCACCGATATCGTTGGTGAGTAGCGATATCCACAGGAAAAGGACATTCATGGGCAAAAATAAGATTGTAGTTATGGATAACCCCTTCAAAGACGGGGAGAAGATGGCCTTACTTCCCTCAATAATCTCAGACGTAGCGGTGGTTCACGTTCAGAGAATAGATAAGTATGGTAACGCTCAAGCGTGGGGAGGTCTCGCCTCCACGAAGTGGGGAGCCCTTTGCGGAAAGAAGATAATAGTTTCAGCTGAAGAACTGGTTGATCACGAAGTAGTAAAGTCTAGTCCCAATTACACCATTATCCCCGGTTACAAAGTTAATGCTGTAGTTATTGAACCTTGGGGGGCTCACTCCACAGACCTCACAGGCTACTACGATATAGACATGCCATTCGGAATGCTATACTATGTAAGCTCCCTAGGAGGAGACGAAAGCTTCCAAGCCTGGTGTAATGAATGGGTGTACGGCGTCTCAAATAGGTCAGAGTATCTCAAACACTATGCCCAAAAGTTTGGTTCCAACGCCCTTGAGAGGCTCAGAGTGAAATACAAACCCAGCTCTGAGGTAAACTATGGGGGGAGTTATCAGTCATACCGTGAGATGTTGGGAATCACTGATGAGATGGTAGAAAAAAGCCCTGACCTGTTTGAGGTGGAGGTGAAATAACAAATGTCAAAGAAAAAGACATCGAAGAAAATTAAGTTGACCCTGGACGAAATCATGTGCTCTGTTGCCGCGAGGGAGATTAAGGATGGGGATGTTGTCATGATTGGTCACGGATACCCCATGCTTACTGGCTACTTGGCCAAAAAAACACACGCACCCCACGCCGTACTGATCACGGAGTGCGGTTTGGTTGACCCTGATGTTTATCGTCCTATGCAACACCCCAACGATTTCAGCAGCACTATGGGAGTATCAATGTGCACCGATATACCCGACCTATTCGCATCAAACCTTTTCCGAGGATACGTGGACGTTGGATTCCTAGCCGCTGCAGAGGTTGACAAGTACGGAAACATAAACACCTCCTACATTGGCGGCAAACACTTCGCGGGTAGTGGTGGGGCGAACGAAATTGCAGGCTATGCCAAAAGAACAATTATCTTGCTGAGGCATGGGAGATTCGTTGAGAATTGCGAGTACATAACCACCCCGGGATATTTGGAGGGATGCGACTCACGGTACAAGGCCGGATTACCCGAAGGAACAGGGCCCTCGCTTCTAGTTAGCACAAAAGGAGTTTTCCGCTTTGACGAGAAAACAAAGGAAATGTATCTAGAATCATATTACCCGGGAAAAGCCGTTGAAGAAATTCAGAAGGATATTCCCTGGCAACTCAAGATCGCTCCAAAGTTGAAACAGACCATACTACCGACAGAAGAAGAACTCCGCATGATGAGAGAATTCGCTCCAACAATATCCCTAGGACGGTCTTTCTACGTGCAAATCATGATGAACTATATGCAGAAATTCATGGAGGAGGCTCAGAAAAGAAAATAAAGGACGTGACAAGGTAATATATTAGTGAGTGGGGTGTTTTGGTGGAAAAAAATTGTGTTGATTTGTACGGTGATTCAATTCTCAAGCCCTGGCACGAAATGGTTACACAAAGTCCCTGGGTAGAAGATAACAGACCTTGGCAAAAAATTCTACCCAAAAACTTTCCCAGAACGCTGAACTACCCCGAAGCACCCCTGTTCGAAATATGTGACCAAGCGGCATTAAAATTCCGAAACAACGTCTCCGTGTGCATGATAACTCAGAATCAAAAATACACCTATCTTGAGATGAAATACTACAGTGACCAGCTTGCGGCGGCCCTCTCAGACCGGTTAAACATAGGAAAAGGGGTTTCCGTAGCCGTAGACACTTGGAACAGTCCAGAATTCGTGTTCAGCCTATTCGGAGTAAACAAAACCGGAGCCTCCTGCACCCTAATAAATCCCTTGCTAACCGCAGAGGACGTAGAATACACGATTAACGACGCCGAGATAGTAGACACAATAATAGTTGACAGCAAAGTCTACCCCAAAATCAAACACATAAAAAAACTCAAAAATTTCATCATAGCAGGAAAGGAGGAAATACCGGGAACAACCAACTTCTGGAAACTTATAAAACTCTACAAGCCCCAGCCGCCGGAAGTAGAAATCGAACCCAAAGAAGACATCGCTGCACTAATCTATACCGGAGGAACAACGGGAAGACCGAAAGGCGTCATGCTAACCCACTGTAACGTTCTTGCAAACGCTCTACAGTGCGCTTACCACGGTCAGCATCCCCTACAGGCACAATCAATGTTCGGAAAAGGAGCAACCCTAATCATACTTCCCATCTGCCACATATCCGGATACGTGATGCTGCTAACCGCTGTTTACGAGGGCTCAATGCTAGTTATGGAAAACACCTTCGACCCCAAAACCATCTGCGAAGCCATACAATGGTACAGAGTCACAAAATTCCCGGTGGTTCCCACAATACTAGTTTTCCTAAACAACTTCAAAGAAATAACCAACTACGATTTCAGCTCCGTCACCCTCGTAGGATGCGGAGCTATGGCCCTCGCCCCCGAAGTGGCACACAAATTCGAAGAACTAACCGGACTGAAGGTGTTTCAGGGAATGGGCCTTACAGAGTGCTGTGCCGCTGCAATCTCCAACCCTATATGGGCTCCCTCCCTCGTCCAACCCGGAAGTGTAGGAACACCCATTCTGGACACCGATGCCAAAATCGTTGACCCTGTCACGGAAGAGGAGTTACCAATAGGTGGAGAAGGGGAACTCTGGATTAGAGGACCCCAGTTAATGAAGGGCTACTGGAGGAACCCTAAAACTACGGAGCAAGCGTTAATAAACGGGTGGATGCGCACAGGAGACCTAGCAAGAATGGATGAGAATGGTTACGTTTACCTCTCGGGAAGACTAAAAGACATCATAAAATACAAGGGCTACAAAATATTCCCCGACGAGATAGAAGCCAAGATGTACGAACACGAAGCGGTCAAAGAGTGCGCAGTCCTCGGAATACCAAATGATGTTTCAGGCGAAGAAATCAAAGCCTACATCGTCCTCAAAGATGAGTACGTTGGAAAGATAAGTGAAAAAGAAATCATTGACTGGTCTAAAAACAAGCTTGGCCCCATAAAGTATCCCCGAAAAGTAGAATTCAAGACCAGCATACCCAAAACCCCCGCGGGAAAAGTCTTCAGAAGAAAACTGAGGGAAGAAGAACTGAAAAAACAAAAAACTGAAATAGAATAATGAACCCAAACCATTCCAAAATTTTTACCAAAAAGCTTTTTTGTATTATAAAATAAAGAAGTATAAAATAATGAAAAGGTGGGATTAAAATAATAAAAACAAAACTTACAGAAATGCTAGGAATAAAATACCCCATAATTCAAGCCCCAATGGGTCCCTTCTACACCACAAAACTCGCCGCGGCAGTAACCAACGCTGGAGGACTCGGCATAGTCTCTCACACCAACCTCTTCGGAGTAGACCCAATTGCAGATATGGAGAAAAACATCAAATGGGTTAAAGAAAACTCCAAAGGTCCCTTCGGAATAAACATAAGAGTCGCCCGGCTCCAGATCGACGCACCAGAACTGATAAAACTGATAATACGACTCAGAAAAGAGGACCCAGAGCTAAAGAAGAGATTAAAAGTTGTGATTACCTCAGCGGGCAATCCGAAACCCCCAGCAACTGAGTTCAAACAGAAGGACCCCCCCCTAATACACTTCCACGTGTGTCCAACCCTATACCACGCTAAGAAAGTTGATGACCTCTGCGACGGAATAATAGCCACCGGCTATGAAGGCGGCGGACATCAAAGCTATGAGGGAGTCAACACCTCCGTTCTGATCCCCGAGGCGGTCAATAACTGTAAGAAGCCGGTGGTCGCTTGTGGGGGTTTCTTCGATGGGCGAGGGCTGGCCGGTGCTCTCGCTATGGGTGCTGCGGGTATCCAGATGGGAACGCGTTTCATCGCAACCAAGGAGTGCGAGTTCCACGAGAACTACAAGAACATCGTTGTGAAGTCGAATGATGCTGACACAGTTGTCACTCAGGGCATGCTTGGACCTATTAGACTTTTGAAGAACAAGTATACGGAGGAGCATCATGAAATTCTAAGCAAAGGTGAAAAAATATCCTTGGAGAAAGCAACCGACCTTGAGAAACTATTAGAGGATCAGAAAAAATACGAGCTTGTATATAACGGGGAGGTTGAGATAGGACCGGTACTCTGCGGTGAGTCCTGTGGAGGTGTCAAGGATATTCCTACAGTAAAGGAAGTTATAGAGAGAACGGTGAGAGATGCAGAGAGAATAATTAAAGGAATGAGTAGCCTCATAGCCTAGGATTCATCTCCTAGGAAACTATTCTACGAATTCGCAATGGTGTTTAACAACCTGATTTTTTTTGTTGCGGTTAACAATTATGGTGCCTTTGAACACTGTGGTCACGCTGGAATAGTACGAATATTTTTTTACGTAATATTTTTCTAGTTGTTTTCTCTTTATTATAAATATAACAAACTTTTACAATTCAATTAGGAGAAACTGATTATGGGTAAAAAGCTCCTAGTAACGGGCATGGATTTTCTGCTGGATTGGGTCAAGCAACACATAAAGAGTGCAGAAATTATTTGTACGTCGAATGTTTCGGAGGAAAACCTGAGCCAGTTGGTAAAAGATTTTGATGGCATACTCTATATGCAGGCTTTGAATTATCCCATTACGAGAAAAATAATTGAATCTGGAAAAAAGTTGAAGTTCATACAGTCTGCGGGTGTAGGGTATGAGCGCATTGATCTTCAGGCGGCGACGGATAATGGAGTAGTAGTAATGAACATGCCAGTTGGCACTACGGTTTCGGTAGCAGAACACACCATAGCGTTGATACTAGCATGCTCCAAAAACTTGGTAAAAGCACACGAAAACATGGTTAAGGGTGGGTGGCGCATTTTCGCACTCGGAGTTGAATTATGGAAAAAGACCCTGGGAATAATCGGATTCGGCAAAATAGGGAGAGAAGTAGCCAAAAGGATGAAGGCATTCGAAACGAATATTCTGGTATACGATCCATATGTGGGAAAAGAGGACATCGAAAAGATGGGAGGGAAAAAAGTCGATTTGAAAGCCCTCATGAAAGAATCCGATATAGTTTCGATTCATTCGCCACTAACTAAGGAAACCGAGGGATTAATTGGTGAAGAAGAACTGGGCCTTATGAAGCCAACAGCGATTCTAATAAATACCGCGAGAGGGGAACTGGTAGACGAAGAAGCCCTCTACAAAGCGTTGAAGGAAAAAAGGATAAGCTGTGCCGGACTAGATGTTTACAGGCAGGAACCCATAAACAAGGATAACCTACTACTGACATTAGACAGCGTTGTCTTGACACCACACATGGCGGTTCAAACATTAGACGCCGTAATAAGGATGATGGGACAAAACGGTATACAGGTCGAAAAGGCGTTAAACGGAATTTATGAAAATGTGGTCAATCCAGAAGTCTTGAAAAAATCGAAAAAAGGAAAATAGAGGTAGAAAAAATGAGTGAAGAAGTCGGATTAGATGCTCCCGGGAAAAAGGTTCTCTTGATGGGAAATGAAGCGGTGGCTAGGGGAGCCCTAGAAGGAAATTGCCAATTCGCAGCTTCTTACCCCGGAACTCCCGCTTCCGAAATATTAGAGACAATGGCCCGCTTGGCGAAAGATTTCGAGATCTACGCTCAATGGTCAACAAACGAAATGGCTGCCTTTTGGGCTGGAGCTGGAGCCACCTATTGCGGGTTAAGGTCAATGGTTTCGGCAAAGCATCACGGAGTAGCCTGGATGACTGATCAACTTATCCACATTTCCCATTGGCAAATTGGTAAAGGAGGACTTGTTGTAGTCATAGGAGATGATCCGAAGGGACACAGCTCAGCTAACGAGTATGATTCGAGGAATCTGGCATCTAGAGTTTTTGAGATTCCCATTTTGGAGCCGGCAGACCCCCAAGAATCCAAAGATTTTACGAAAACGGCATTCGACTTTTCTGAACAGTTAAAACTCCCCATCTATGTAAGGATGACGACCAGGGTATGCCACGCAAGCGGAGATGTGCTCTTGGGAGAGTTTCCCAAAGAAAAAAGAGTTCCCAGCTATTATCCAACCTTCTTTGAAGTAGGAATGGAAATGCTCATGGCAAAAGGATGGGTAGACGTAGCATACTTACATGAAAAGCTCCATACAAAAAAACTAAAAGAAGCTGCCGAAATATCAAACAGTTTCCTCGGTAATAAATTAGAAATGAATGGGGACGAAGAGATAGGGATAATTGCATCCGGGGTATGTCGCCACTATGTAGAGGAGGCTGTTGACAAGCTTGGTGTTAATGTAGCATTTCTACAACTCGGAATGTCCTTTCCCTTACCCAAAGATAAAGTATCTAAACTCATAAAATCCGTCAATAAAGTAATAGTTTTCGAAGAGACTGACCCAGTTATTGAATCAGAACTTAGATCATTTGCAAAGGATGTGTCTCCGGGTGTAGAAATCCTAGGAAAAAGGAATGAGTTTACTCCAGTCTCTGGTGAATTGAACCCCCTAGACGTTATGGGTGTGCTTTCAAAAGCCTTTGGTAAACCCCTTCCATCCATACCTGAAAGGAAAGAGCTCAGAGAAATGATTAAACCCTACGAAGGGATGAGACGAATAATTTTATGCGCCGGCTGTCCTCACAGAGCATCAGCATACGCGGTGAAGCTGGCGGCTAAAACTTTCAAAGGGGGAACCTACATCGGTATAGGCGACATAGGATGCTACGGTATGATGGGACCGCCGCCCCTACTGGCTTTCACCCTAACCAACTGTATGGGCGGAAGCGTTGGAATGGCAAACGGGATATCCAAAACCGGAGTGGACCAACCAGTGGTAGCATTCATAGGAGACTCCACCTTCTACCATGCCGGTATACCCTCTCTTATAAATGCCACCTTCAACAACGCCAAATTTACCACGGTTGTCCTAGAAAATCAGGTAACCGGATTAACCGGTTTTCAACCTCATCCCGGATCCGGGTACAACGCTATGGGAGAAGAAACCAAACCCGTGAAGATAGAAGATTTAGTAAAGGCTTGTGGAATAGAATTTGTAGAAATCGTTGACCCCTACAATATTAAAAAAGCAGCCGAAGTCATTAAAAGAGCATTTGAGCAGCCCAAAGCCTCGGTCGTGATATGTAGAAGACTGTGTACGGCTGAAGAGTTAAGGAGAAGGAGAAGCAAAGGATTATCCCCACCAAAAGCCTTCACGATAGATCCCTCTTTGTGTAATGGATGCAAAATTTGCGTAAACGAATTTGGTTGCCCCGCAATAATTTGGGATGAACAAAAAAAGAAAGCATCCATAGACGATGTTCTGTGCGTAGGATGCGGAAACTGCACACAGGTCTGCCCAGAAGCTGCACCAAAAGTAATAAGGAGTGAAAAGAAATGAAGGAAAACTTTGACATAATGATAGCCGGAGTAGGCGGACAGGGAGGCGTTCTAACCTCCAGAATAATTGGGGATGCAGCCATCGAAGCTGGCTACCACGTTCAAATAGGTGAAACGTTTGGAGCAAGTCAAAGAGGAGGCTCCGTCATCACCCATATCCGCTTAGGGAAAGAAAGAGTATACGGTCCACTCGTTCCCGAAGCTAGCGCAGACGCCGTCGTAGGACTCGAGCCACTCGAAGCATTAAAATGCGCGGTAAAATTCCTCAAACCAGACGGAATAATAGTAACAAACGAGCATTCCATACTGCCGCCAGACAAAAATTATCCCGAAATTAGCAAAATCCAAGAATCCGCAAAAAACATTCCCGCAAAGGCATTCTTCCTCGACAGCAACAAACTGGCAAAGGAAGCGGGCGATATACTCTCGTCAAACATCGTAATGATAGGCGCAGCATATACGGCAGGCGCACTACCATTAAAAGAAGAACAGTTAAAAAACGCTATCAGAAGCAGAATTCCCAAAGCAGTCGACCTAAACTTTAAAGCCTTCGAATTAGGTAAAAAAGCTCTGAAACAAAAGTGATGAGCAGCGAAATGACAACAGCCGACCAACTCACCCCCCTTTTTAAACCCAACTCGGTGGCCATAATAGGCGCATCAGCCACCCCCATGAAATTCCCCACCTGGATAACATCCACCGCTTTAAAAAGCAATTTCAAGGGACAAACCTATCTAGTAAACCCCAAAACAAAAGAAATACAGGGCGTAAAAACCTACAACAGCATATTGGACACACCCCAAAACGTGGATCTGGCAGCAATCATAGTCCCCGCAGACGTAGTCCCAAGTGTCATGGAGGAATGCGTCGAGAAAAGTGTCAAGGCTGCCATTATTTTTTCCTCGGGATTCAGGGAAATTGGCGAAAAGGGAATAAAGAGAGAACAGGAAGTACTCAGAATAGCCAAGAAGGGAAATATTCGAATAGTGGGCCCCAACTGCATGGGAATTTACAGCTCCGAAGCAAACCTCTGCCTCTCCCTCATTTCCTTTGACCAAAAAGGAGAGGTGGCGTTCATAACCCAGAGCGGTGGCTACGGCATAGAGATATCCTCATCAGCCATGGCTAAAGGCATAAATTTCAGCAAATTCATAAGCGTAGGAGACAAAATCGACATACAGGACTACGAGTACTTGGAATACCTGTACAATGACCCCGATACCAAAGCCATCATGATGTACATTGAAGGAATAGAAAAGGGAAGACAATTCTTAAACACCGCAAAGAAGATAACACCAAAAAAGCCCATATTTGCAATAAAAATCGGAAGGACAAAGGAGGGCAGCATAGCCGCAAGCTCCCACACCGGCGCACTAGCCGGACACGACGCGATTTATGATGCAGTCTTCAAGCAGACTGGAATAATAAGAGCTTACGACGTTGAAGAACTCTTCGACTACTTAAAAGCATACTTAACTCAGCCGTTACCAAAAGGAAACCGGGTCGGACTACTAGTAGGAAGCGGTGGAGTAGGCTGCGCTGCCACTGATAAATGCGCAGAATTGAGCCTACAAGTTCCAGAAATAAGCGAACAGAACAAGCAAATGTTAAAAGCAATTCTGCCAGAATTCGCGTCCGTCAGAAATCCAGTAGACTTCACCGCATCCGGAGCACAAAGCCTATTCACAAACACCGAAGTACTAAAGAAGCTTTTCACAGACCCAAACATCGACTCCTGGTTCTTCGGAGGATTCACATCATCCTCCATCGCGGGAATAGCCAACATCATAGAGCAATTTAAACCAGTAATAGAAAAAATTAGCTCCAAGGACTTACTGGGCGAGGTCAAAGCACCTCTGGTGGGTTCCATGGATGAAAAAGACATAGTTAAACCTATCATGGAAAGACTGTTTGGCGCAATATTCTACCCAACACCTGAAAGAGCGATCCGAGCATTATCCGCCCTACACAGATACGGGAAATATTTGGAAAAAAATAAACAAGCTTAAAAATCTACTTTTCTTGGACATCCAAGAATCCCCACTCATCTCTCAAAGTTTCCTTCAAGTGCTGTTCCCCCAAAAGTTAGTACCAGTGAAAAAACCGTTAAAATAATATATATTACTTCAAAAGTTTTTGAATCAAACCGGGTGTGCAATCTGCCTTTTTATGGCTCCTTTTCGGTAAAGGAGCTTTTCTTTACAATCAAAATGATTCAAAAATTTCTTTAAAGAGAGAATATAGAAACCTATTTAAAATGGTAAATATATAATATATGAAAGCGTCTCCCTCCTTATACTCTATCAGCATCACAAGGGGCGGAAAACCATAAAAGTTGACGGGGCTGGGCTAATAAGTACGGCTTCCAAGCCGTTAACCTGCTTCCACCAAACCTAAGTGACTTCGACATAGAGGAGGCAAACACAGCAAGTATGGGGGCGCTTTTAGAGAAGCCGCAACACCCTTACTAGTGAGCCTCCACGAGGAGCAGGTAAAGATCAAAAAATGAAACAAAAAATAAAAAGAATGAGGGAAGAAATTGAAAAAGAGAACTGGATTAGTCCTAATCCTTCTGGTTCTCACGCTGAGCCTAACCACCGTGGCACTAACACAGCAAAACAGCCAAACACCATTAATGTGGACACTCACCCAAACAACAGCACTCCAGTCAACCCCAAAGGACATAACCGTAACGTGGGGAAACGAGATACGAGCAAACACCAACATCACAAGCGATCAATGGTTTCCTTCTGTTTCCTGTTTTTCCGACGGCTCCTTCGTGGTGGCCTGGGAGGGCAGGCCTGGCGGGGCAGTTGATATTTGTGTTAAGCTCTTTGACTCTTCGGGCAGAAATAAGACCGACGACATCCTAGTGAACGGCAACACTAGCGGCCAGCAAGAGTTTCCTTCTGTCTGCTGCCTCTCCGGCGGCTCCTTCGTAGTGGCTTGGCAGAGCAATCACGATGGAGACTACAACGTTTATTTCAGGCTCTTCAACTCTACGGGCCACAACCAGACCAAAGACATTCTGGTGAACGGCTACACCACAAACGATCAAGTGTTTCCTTCTGTTTGCTGTTTTCCTGACAACAGTGGCTTCGTGATATCTTGGAATGGCGAAGGCCAAGGAGACACTTCCGGTGTTTATGCTAAGGTCTTCAACTCAACAATGGGCGACAACCAGACCGACGACATACAGGTGAACACCTACACCGCAAACGCTCAAGAGTATCCATCTGTCTGCTGTTTCTCTAACAGATTCGTGGTAGCATGGCAGAGCAATGGTCAGGACACCAGTGGTTACGGTGTCTACGCCCAGATCTTCAACAAAACGGGCGACAACCAGACAGATGACGATATCCTAGTGAACGGCAACATCACAAACTATCAAGTGGGTCCTTCTGTCTGCTGTTTCTATGGCGGCTTCGTGGTAGCTTGGATGAGCAACCAAGCCGGAACTGATTACGAAGTTTACGTTAAGGTCTTCAACTCTACTGGGGGCAACACGACCGACGACATACTGGTGAACACCTACGCTTCAGGCGATCAAAGGAATCCTTCTGTCTGCTGTTTCTCTGACGATTCCTTCGTGGTAGCTTGGGATAGCTTTTATCAGGACACAGATTGGTACGGTGTTTTTGCTAAGGTCTTTAACTCTACTGGTGGCAACCTGACCGGCGACATACAGGTGAACAATTATACCACAGACAATCAAGAGCGTAATTCTGTCTGCTGTTTCTATGGCGGCTTCGTGGTAGCTTGGCAGAGCTATGAACAGGAAGGAAGCGGTTATGCTTATGATGTTTACTTCAGGATTGGGTATCTCCCGTCTCCGCCAAGTGTTTTACCCTTATTACTTCTGATGGCTGTTTTCTTTGCGCAGTCTGGTGCTGGGGTTGGTGTACCACTCTTGGTGGGCGGTGTTCTGGCTGTGGCGGTGGTGGCAATAGTCCTTATTTACTGGTTGTGGAAGCGTGGAAGCTAGAAGAGCGGTCGAATCGCTCACACTTTCCTCTATTTTTTCTTTTTTCTGTGGTGTGTGTTACTCTTTATTTTCTTATCGCGACACTGTTTTTCGAGGTGCCCGAGTCTCAAAACTTATGAAGTGCAGCGAGAATAAAGATTAAGAAATGTGCTTTTTAGTAGTAAAAAGGATTCTCCAGAAACCGTAATCAAAAATTTAAGCTCAAATAACCAAGAGCGTAGTTAATCAAAGAGGGTTCCGGTGCAACTAGCTTTAGGGGGACGAGCTTGAAACTGATTTAATTATATCACGACAAAGAACATTCGAGCAAATTTTAGGGCTCAGCGTGATAGATAAGTTTAATGTTGAAACTGTTTAATACTGCAATCTGTGAGCTTTGAAAAATAAGAGCGGAGAACGAATTCAAGACAAGAATTCATTAACTTGGAAACAAGTATTAGTTTCCCTAGAGAACCCTTTAAAAGGTACTTCCAATAATAGTACTATCGGTGACGGGAATGGAATTCGTAGTCGTTCTAGAGCCCGACGTAGAGGGAAAGGGTTATGTGACTTTCTGCCCCACGCTTCCAGGATGCTTCTCTCAGGGCGATACAAGAGAGGAGGCTTTGGCGAACATCAGGGAAGCCATAGAAGCTTATATTGAGAGCCTTAAGAATGACGGCTTGCCAGTGCCAGTTGATACCAAGCCTGAAGTGACCTTAGTGAAAATCTATGAGTAAGATTCCCGTCTTATCAGGTAGAAAAGTCGTAAAAATCCTAGCTAAAATCGGCTCAAGGTTCATCATCAGAGAAGAAGCCACATAGTTCTTTAGTTGAATAAGCCACCTTACACGAGGATAGTGATTCCAGATCACAAAGAAATAAAAAAGGGTTTGTTGGTTGCCATCATCAAACAAGCCGGTTTAACGAAGGACGAATTCATAAGATTAATGAAAAAAGAATAATTTAAGGCACTATCTCTTTAGCCTAGCAATTACAACAGATACCAACACCATTTTACTCTCTTTTTATCTGCTTTATTTTCTCTTCTACGCCCGTAAGCTCTTTTTGTAACTGCTTCTTGTAGTTCTCTAGTATCTCTGCCTGTTCCTCAGAAGTCATGAATCGTCTCATTCCTAAACAACCACAACCACATCCGGAATAGCCAGACTCTATTGCTTTGTGAGAGTGTGGTGCTGTAAAACATTCGCACATTTTTTCGCCTCCTATATTTTTAATAGTAGATATAGATAGTAAAGTATTTAAACTATCAAGTTTATAGTAATATAGAAACTAAAAAAAAGGGCATATACTATGCAAAGAGAAAGTAAGACTCAGTGTCCCAATAATTGTACCGATAGAACCGATGGAGAAAATGTAATTTGTTTATGTCCGATTGAAGGTGTCATAAACATTATCGGTAAAAAATGGGCACTACTAATCATAGCTACAATAGGCAATAATAAAAAATTGAGATTCAACAAAATTATGGAAAACTTAGGAAACATAAGCCCAAAAGCATTAGCAGATAAATTAAAAGAATTAGAAAAAGCCGGACTAATAAAAAAAGAAATTTTTGCAGAAGTACCGCCCAGGGTAGAATACTCATTAACTCAGGATGGAATCGAACTTAGAGATTCAATGGTACCCTTAATGGAATGGGCCTCCAAAAGAGAAAACATAAAGTGTAACCATAATCTAAAATAAGTTAAGGCTCGAGGTGTGAACTACTCCCAGCTTTCGCATGGAGCCTTATCGCGAGGGAGAAGATAAAAGAATTCTTTAGAAATCGCAACCAAAAATTTCAAAGAATCTCTATTAATTAAGGATGGCTTACGCGTCTCAATAAAAAGAAGGAAAAATGGAGGTTTAACTTAGAGCGTTCATTATTACTCCTGCTAGTTCTTCCCTTTTTGGGGCTTTTGCTACGAGTTCTTTTAGTTTTGGACCAATCTCTTCCGGCTTCCATATACCCTTGGGACTACGTTTCACTACTTCACTAGACTTCCAGCTTTGCAGTAACCACAGGTTTCCACCGACCACTCTAATCACCTGACCCGTTATGTCCTTGGCTTCGTCGGATGCTAAGTAAACAACTAGGGGAGACATCATTTCGGGTCCTAGGGGATCGTACCCGTACCTCTTTTCGAAGTCCTCCTTGGTTCCCATCAGGGGGGCCATGGAGGGGGTGGCCTCGGTTGTTAAACGGGTTCTAGCTACTGGTACTATCACGTTTGCTGTTACTCCGTATTTTACCATTTCTTTGGCTACGACGAGTGTGAAGGATGTTATTCCCGCCTTTGCTGCTGCATAGTTGCTCTGACCTACATTGTAGAGTAATCCGGCGTCAGAGGTGGTGTTTATTAATCTCCCTGCGACTGGTTTTCCCTCCTTTGATTCAGCTCTCCAATAATTGCAGGCATGTCTGGTGCAGTTGAAGGTTCCCTTAAGATGAACCCCTATAACAGCGTCGAACTCCTCTTCTTCCATGTTGAAAATCATCTTGTCCCTGAGGATTCCCGCGTTGTTAACCAGAATATCCAGTCTCCCGAATGTGCTTATAGCCTGGTCTATTATATTCTTCGCTCCCTGAAAGCTGGTAACGCTCTCATAGTTGGGTGCGGCTTCGCCTTTCATCTTCTTGATCTCTTTAACCACATCGTCTGCTGGGCCGTGGAACTCGCCCTTTCCATCGTGGCTTCCGCCCATATCGTTAACAATCACTTTTGCACCGTGCTTTGCGAGGAGTAAGGCTTCTTCTCTGCCTAAACCTCTTCCAGCACCAGTTACTATAGCTACCTTTCCTTTAAGTGATATTGCCATTTTATATCACCCTAAAAATTCACTATTATTGAGTCGATTAAAATTTAGTAAACCAATTCATAAGAGTTTCGTTTCCTTTAGTAAGCATAACTAATTTGATGTGTACTATTTTTTGAACCTCATTGTTATCTTTGGAAAATGTGTACTACAATGTTGTTGCCAAAGCCGCCGAAATTAACTGACAACGCTTTCTCCGCATCGGGCACTTGGCGTTTTCCTGCTTCTCCCCTCAACTGCCACGTAATCTCGACTGCCTGAGCTACACCAGTGGCCCCTACAGGGTGTCCTCTCGCCTTTAATCCTCCGCTGGGATTTATGGGAAGGTAACCGTCAAGCCAGGTTTTGCCCTCCTCCAAAGCTTTTGCTCCTTCTCCCTTCTTGAAGAATCCCACATCCTCCGATTGAACTATTTCCAGTATGGTGAAGGCGTCGTGAAGCTCTGCAAAATCTATGTCCTGCGGTTTGACTTTCGCCATAGTGTAGGCTTTTTTTGCAGCTATTCTCAAAGCTTCCAAAACTGTAGGGTCGTCGCGCTCAGCGACCATCTGAATATCGGTAGCCTGTCCGAATCCCTTAATCAGTACCGGTGTGTCATTGTACTGTTTCGCCTTCTCAGCCGCGCAGAGCACCAGAGAAGCTGCTCCGTCGCTTACCGGACAAACATCGAATAGACGTAGGGGATCGGCAATAATTGGTGAAGCCAACGCCTTTTCAAGCGTTATTTCCTTCTGGAAGTGAGCGTAAGGATTGTGAACCCCGTTTTTATGATTTTTAACCGCCACCAAGGAGAGCAACTCGCGTTTAACATTATACTTCTTCAAATACAATTGGGCTAGGAGCCCCCCTAAAGAGGGTAAGGTAGCGCCGTACTTGTACTCCCCGGTGGGGTGGGTTAGGGTCGCTATGGCGGAGCTAACGTAAGGGTTTGGCAAGGAAGTCATTTTCTCAACACCGGTAACCAACACAAGGTCGGAAAATCCGGATGCGATGGCTTGAAATCCTTCCTTGAGCGCTGAGCCTCCGCTTGCAGGTCCATTTTCAACCTTATCCGCCGCCGCTGGAAGCAAACTAAGTCTATCCACAAGCACGCTCGCGATTCCTGTCATCCTATTAAATTCACCGGAAAACATGTTACCCACATAAACCGCATCAAAATCACTATCAGAAGCGTTAGCATCAGAAATAGCCTTCAGACTAGACTCAACCATTAGATCCGTAAGGGACTTATCCTCCAGCTGCCCAAAACGCGTCATACCACAACCAATAATAGCAACCTCACGCATACTCACAACCCTCAATAAATCAGTAAATTCAATAACAATATGCTTAAAATATTGCTCATCTAGTACTCATTTTTTGATTCTTAGTGTGCTTAGTATAAAAGCCTTCTCCTGATTGAGCAAACTCTCAAAACAGCTAACGATAAAATTTTATGTACGAGTTACTTAACCTTCTACCATGAATAACATAGTGAAAGGATATCTCGCTTTTTTAGCCGTATCCTACGTCACAGCTCTGGTCTTTGAAACTATAGCAAACACGATAGGTGACGGAACACTTTTCCAAAACACATGGTGGCCTCTCTTCTTCCTAGGCTGGTACGGTTTAATCTATTCTGCAACATTCCTAATCTTTTATAAGAGGGCTTTGTGGCAGCCGGTTTTAGTGTGGGCGATTCTAGGACCAGTCGTTGAGTATTTTATCTTCCTTAGGCTCAACATAATAGTAGATTCAATAATTTACGCCTTAATGTTCTTTGTCCCATTCTGGATATATCACAAGTATATCACTAAAAAATTCAAAAGTGAAATTGAGATAGCCACACCTTAAGCATTAACCAGAATCAACGTGAGCACAAACAAATACTGGGTGCCCGCGGGCAACTTCATGAGCATTGAGCTGGTTCAGCATCACCGTCACAAACATGCGAGCCTCTCATAAACGGATTCACGAAATTCGCTGCTCGGAACTGAATGTTTACGTTTGCTTTTCTGGCCTTCTTCTGTTACTGTTTTTGGTGGTTTGGTGGTTTTTTATCTTTTTTTCTAGTAGTTTGTCTGCAAGTTGGTTGATGCTTGTTCTTTTTAGCTCTTTTACCGTGTCAAAGTCGGTGTCGTCGCTTATTATTGTTAGGTTTTTGCTTAGTGCTCCGGTTGCGTGTATTGCATCTCTTGGTTTTAAATGGTATTTCTCTACGAGCTTTTGCGCTTTGAGTATAGTATTCTCATCAACGCTTATGAATTTCAGATTTGGGAATTGTAGCAGCATTCTTCCCTTTTCTACTGCGTCTTTGTTTCCTAGTGTTTTTGTGACTACCCATACGAGTTCGTCCCATGTGAGGGTTGAAGTGTAAGCGTGGATTAGTCCTTTTTCGATGTGTGCTAGTATTACTCTTGCTTTTGCCGCTTGGAGTAGTGTTTCCTTGTAGATTACTGGGTAGATGAAGACATTTGAGTCGAGGTATGCCATCGCTCTGCAACCTCCTCCTCAACTAGTTTCTTAACGTCTATGAGCTTTCCTAGTTTTTGAGCGTGCGTCCTAGTAAAGTAGTCGGTGAAAGACTCTTCTTCATAATCCGGTCTTGCCCTTCTTATGACAACTCCCTCTCCTTTCAACTCCACCACCACTTCGCTTCCTTCCCGTAGCCCTAACACATCCCTCATCTCCTTAGGGATTACTACCTGGCCTTTCGGTCCAATAACACGCTTGCTTATCATAGTATCACCAAATGTTATACAGTATAACCATAATTTATACTTTACGTTGAGTCCTCTTTTCGAGAAGTTTCGTCCCGGCACACTAGACTCCCCGGGAACCGAATCCGTATGGATGGAGGTTGTTATGCAGATTCTATTTCCTTTAGTATTTACTCTGCAACATTCCTAATCTTTCATAAAAAGTCTTTGTGGCAACCAGTTTTAGCATGGGCGATTCTAGGACCGGTTGTAGAGTATTTTATCTTCCATAGGCTCAACTTATTAATAGGCTCGATAATTTATGCCGTAATGTTCCTTGTTCCATTCTGGATATATCACAAATACATCACTAAAAAATTCGAAAGTGAAATTGAGCTGGATGCGCATTAACATTAATCAGACTATAGTACCTAACTGGAAAGCCACCTTTTAGACTCACACTCAGAGGAATGGGATAACATAGGAACCGCACTACGGAACACAGTATGGATTACTAAGACGCATGAAGAAGACTTTTGATCCTAACAACATCATGCATACAGGAGAACTATACCCCTAGAAAACTCCATCACTCTTTCTTTATTTCAATATTGTTTTTAATTGCGAGCAGTAACTGATGAAGCAGCAATTTGAGAATCATTTGCCTCCTAAAATGAAAAGAAATAATTATGTAACATAGCTACATAATAGATATATTTTTATGCTGAGAATTATATAATATTGTTATAAAGCTATAACCATGTTATAGCCAGAATATTGTCAAGTGAGGTGTTGGAAAGTGACGGAATTGAAAATTTCTGATTTTAAAATGTTTGAAAAGACTCTATACGAAATACCTCCTCCCAGACCTATAACAGAGATAATCATAAACGGGCTAAAAGAAATAGAAAAAACGTACGGACCCGTATTCACCACCAGATTCATAAAACACGCTCTAGAGTTCGAAGCTCAAAGAATTGGAGAGAAACCCCCCCAAGATATCAAAACTCTAAACGATTTGTTAGAATATTTGGTCTCAAAATCCGATAAGTATCCTACTCCTTACTGCACAACTGTATACGCTCAGTACAAGACTGAAAACGAGTTCCAAGGCAAAGCCGGAGCAGGGACTCGGATTGGGCATTTAGGTGCTGCTAGAAGTATGTCAGAAACATTGAGCGTTAAAGACAGGAAAGTTGATGTAGATGGTTCTCTATTAAAGTTAAGCCAGATCCTGATTTCGATGAATTTCAGTCCCCGTGAATGGGGATACAAAAAAAATGGAGATGGAAGTGTAGACTTACTCTGGCCGAAGTGTCACTATGTGGACGGATGCCGATCGGCTTTCGACGAGGGCTTGCTTAAACGGCCAGACGGCAGATTGCAATGTATTGCCGCCTTCGCTGTGAGCCAGTATCTTAAACTAACTTCGGGTTATGAATGGGACTATGAAGTCCTAGAAAATTATAAACCACACTGTATAGCGAGATCTTACATGCTCTAATCATTCATTAGGGCTAAACTTTCAGAGAACAAAAATATTTTTCGTATTTTCTAATGTATAGGATTTTTGTGGCTGACTTTCTATCACTCTTTTTTTATGAACACTCTGGACTTTTGAAAAGGTTCTTATTTTTCTGGGGTCAGCAAAAGACATGGTGCCGATTTTTGTGATTCGGGAAAGTATGTTCAGTGACTATAATTCTCCATTAATAACCGCCCCGGAAACTAGAGGTGGGGCAGAGGCATAAACCGTACAAAAGTAAAAAGAAATAATTATGTAATATAGCTACATAATAGATATATTTTTATGCCGAGAATTATATAATATTGTTATAGATATAAATTTTATCGTCAGAATAATGTCAAGTGAGGTGTTGGAAAGTGGCGGAATTGAAAATTTCTGATTTTAAAATGTTTGAAAAGACCCCGTACGAAATACCTCCTCCCGGACCGCTAACAGCGATAATTATAAGCGGGCTAAAAGAAGAAGAAAAAACGTACGGACCAGTATTCCCCACCCGATTTATAAAGCACGCTCTAGAGTTTGAAGCTCAAAAAATTGGTGAAAAACCACCCCAAAATATTAAAGACCTAGACCAGTTGGCAGAGTATCTAGTCTCAAAATCCGATAAATATCCCACTCCATACTGCTCAATTCTGTACGCCCAATACAAGACTGAAAACGAGTTCCAGGGTCAAACTGGAGCAGGAACCAGGGTTGGGCACATAGGCGCCATTAGAGGTATATCGGAAACCTTGAGCGATATAAAGAGGAATGTTGATGTAGACGGTATTCTATCAAAGCTTAGCCAGATGCTGACTGATATGAATTTTAGTCCCCATGAGTGGGGATATAAGGAAAATGGAGATGGGAGTGTAGACTTTATCTTGCCAAAGTGCTACTTTTTGGATGCATGTAGACTGGCTTATGATGAGAAGGTGTTAAAACGGCCTGATGGCAGATTGGCATGCGCTATCTCCTTTGCTGTGGCCGCAGATTTTAAAATAGCCACTGGCTATGAATGGGACTATACCCTATTAAAATTCAATAACCCCCATTGTATAGCGCAGTGTTATATGCTCTAATCACCGGATATGTTTTTATAGAAACTTCTACACGAAAACCAAAATACTTTTTATTTTTTTTTACCCATTTTCTAAAAGTTTTTAATTTTCATCTAGTTCTATAGAGCCGTCAGAATAATACCCATTAAAATTAGCTGGGCGTACATTTTAGGCTTGAATAAGATTTATTATGACCCGCTTTCTGATACTCTTTTTTGAACATTTTGGATCCTTGTTTAAAGTGAAGAGGGTTGTTATAGGTTCTTTAGGGCTGTCAGGGTGGCGAAACTTTTTCGTCGCCCCAAGTGTGGCTCAAGGAGGCTGATGAGCCACGGGAATTACGGGCAGGATTTTAGTCTCTTAAACCATCCATGAATTCTTTTTTAATCGATTAACACGAGGGCTGTGAGGTTCATTGACTCTTTTGTTCCCCACTGTATTTTGAAACCGGCGTTTTCCGCGGTTTTTGAAACATCTATTCCCACAGCCTCCATTGATGGCCTCGCTTCCCATGGGTGTTTACAGAGGCTTTTTGGGTCACAGTTTTCACACAGTCTGCAGGGTCCAGATGTTAGTCCTAGTGCGTAGTGGTATCCTCTTTTGAAGGCTTCTCTCTCAAGGGCGGAGATTATTTTGTTGGTTTCTACTCCTTCGCTCCACACGCCCTTTTTCGAAACAAGTTCTACGAATTTTTCATCCTTGGACAGATCCAAGAGGGTTGTTTCCTTATTTTTGATGTAGTTTTGTATTTCCTTGTCTATGGTTTTATCTACTTGGAAAATTATGGCGTACTTGTATTTTTCGAGGATCTCCCTGAATTCCCCGGCGGTTGGTGTGTAGGGTGGGCACATTAGGCTTCTCCCGTAATTAATGCAGGGGGGATATCTGCATTTTAGCTGTACTCTCTCATCTACAACGATTGAACTCGTATCGATCACCTTGGCTCTGGACGCTCCTTCCTTTAGTGCTAGCTCGCGGATTTCTTCCAAGTCATTTTTGATTTTTAACAAGTGTGTAAATCTCCTTTCGAACTTGAAGGCTCTGAAGATTTATGCCGAAATTGTTCTGGCTCACTTTTTCTGATCAGACAGGATATAACGAGTTTATATGTTATTCGTAAAGTTCTTCTTCGCTGACCAGTCTGAATCCCCCGTTTCTCAGTGCTTCTAGAGCGGTTTCTATGTCGGAAACTCTTATGATCATAATTGCTTTTCCCTGTTTCAGGGTGGTGTAAAGATACTCTATATTTACGTTCCTTTCTCCCAAGGTAGTCGCTATCTCATACAAGCCTCCGGGTTTATCAAAAGCCTCTACCGCTATGACATCGGTTTCCGAAACTAGATAATCTTGGGACTTTAAAATCTTTAGAGTTTTATTAGGGTCGTCTACAATTATCCTAATAATTCCATAATCCGCGGTGTCGGCAACCGTAAGAGCCCTCATATTTATATCATTATCCAGCAGTATTTTAGTTAACTCAGCCAAGGTGCCCGGTCTATTCTGAAGAAAGACTGAAATCTGTTTAACCATCTTCATTTTTTCCTCCTTTGTCTCCTAGATATTCTCCTTCCTCAAGTCTATAACCCTTTTCGCCTTACCCATAGACCTAGGAATCTTACCAGGAGCAACCAGTTCAACATTAGCCTTCACTCTAAGCGTCTCAAACAACTCATTTTCAACCCTTCTCTGAAAGTTCACTAGGTCTTTCATCCTGTCGGAAAATATGTCCGGAGTAACTTCAATCCTAACCGTTAAAGTATCAAGAATGTCGCGGTCAACCAATATCTGATAATTCTCACTAACACCCGGAATCCCCATCAAAACATGTTCTATCTGCGACGGATACACGTTCACCCCTCTAACAATCAACATATCGTCCGCTCTACCCGCAACCTTGCTCATCCTAACCATCTCACGTCCACAGTTACACTTCTCATAGTTCAAAGATGTTATATCATTAGTAACATACCTAAGCAAGGGAATCCCCTCCTTAGTTAGGGCAGTGAACGTCAGAACCCCCTTCTCTCCCGGTGAAACAGGTTCCTTAGTATCCTTGTCAATAACCTCTGGAATAAGCAAATCCTCCCATATGTGTAATCCGTTCTTCTCGGGGCATTCCACGGATACTCCTGGTCCATAAATCTCTGAGAGTCCATAAATGTCGTAAGCATCAATGTTTAAAGACTCTTCGATTTTACTTCTCAGAGTATCCGAAGATGGCTCCGCTCCAAAAATCCCCATACGCAGCTTGATATCCTTTGAAATGTCAACCTTTTCCTGTTTAGCATACTCCGCTAGGTATAGAGAGTACGATGGGGTGCAGGTAAGAACAGTTGAACCAAAATCCTTCATCAACTTTATCTGAAGCGCAGTGTTCCCACCAGAGATTGGAATAACAGTGGCACCGATCCTCTCACCTCCATAATGGAATCCCAGACCCCCGGTAAACAATCCATAACCGTAAGCGTTCTGTACAATATCACCCTTGTGACAACCCGGACAAGTCATTGTGCGAGCCATCATCTCAGTCCACGTTTCAATGTCGTTACGAGTATAACCCACAACGGTAGGCGACCCACTCGTCCCTGAACTGGCATGCAGCCTAACAATCTCCTCCAAGGGCTTCGCAAACATCTTAAATGGATAGTTTTCCCTGAGATCCGATTTCAGAGTGAACGGAATCTTTGTAATGTCCTCAACGGATTTAATGTCCGCTGGCTTCAATCCTGCCTTCTTAAATTTCTGATTATAGAACGGAACATTATCGTAGCAGTACTTGGCCATATTCCTCAATCTCTTAGACTGTATCTCCACTATTCCTTCTCTTGAAGATAGTTCCACATCCTTATTCCAGTACAAATAATCCACGCAAACTCACCTTCCTAGCCAAACCTAAATTTGAGTACAAGTTATCGCTGCCAATATGTGAGTACAGAAAACCACATAAAAATTCTCAAACTTATTTTTATCCCTTTTGCACTTCCCACAAAATGTTTTCAAAAACCAAACCAATTAAAAAATAAAAGGAGAATTCAACGAATCGTATGAGTGCTTCTTCGCTTTAGCCTATAGTATTTTCGAAATGAAAAAGTGGGGGAGAAGATAAATTTTTGCAATATTTTCTATTATAGTAAAATTTATAACTATCTTAATTAATAAATATACAATTAACTTAACATCAATTAAAAAAATCGAGATGAGGCATCGCATGAGCGAATCAATAAAGATAGTACCTATAATAAAAATTGAGGGAATTGGAAAAGTATATGCCGAAAAACTTAATAGTTTAGGGATTAAAACCACGAAGGATTTGCTTGAAAAGGGACGAACACCGAGTGGGCGAGAAGAGCTGGTTAAAAAAACTGGTATATCTGATAAGCTCATCTTAGAATGGATCCAGGATTCAGATCTAATGCGAATAAAGGGAGTTTCAGAGGAGTACTCTGATCTGCTTGAAGAGGCGGGGGTCAAAGATGTACCTGACCTAGCGAAAAGAGACCCGGCGGGCTTACACGCGAAAATACTTGAAGCAGCCGGGAAAAAGAAGATTGTACGAAGACCGCCGAGCGTAAAAGTAATCACAAAATGGATTGATCAGGCCAAGAAATTGCCAAAAGCAATTGAGTACTAAACTAATCTAGTTTCGCTTAGGAAACGCTCAAAGTAAAGATACAATTCCCTTCTTTTTTTATGAAAAATCGCACATAGGCCAAATCTATAATGGTAGTGGGAGTCTGGAAGCATTAAAACAGTTAGAGCCACTACTGAAAGATGAGGACGAAGGTCTGAGTAGAGTTTCGCAGATGCAGTTAGAGTTTGCATTTTGGCGCCTTTAAAAAGATCCAACTTTTATGAGAAATGCAGTTGGGTGATTTTTTATTGCTTTTCTCTCATTTTAGTTTTTATTGATTAATTTTGATTCCTACCTTTTTTAATTAGATAGAGGTAATGTTTAAATCTTCTTTAGATAGAAATATATTCATATAAACAATGAAGGAAGTGTGGAAAGTGAACAAGAACGCAAAAATTGGTATCGCATTAGCTATTTTTGGAGCTGTTCTTGGAATACTTGGCTTAATTTGGATCTCTTCGATCTCTGGAAACCTTTTTGCTTCACTGACGCAAACTAACCCTCTTCGATTTTGGATTGCTATTATAGGTGGGCTGCTCTTTATAATTGGTGTAATAATAGCTGGGAGCGCCTCCGGACTAGAAGTGGCAGCGAAGCCAAAGCCAGTAAAGGAAGTGGCAGCGAAGCCAAAGCCAGTAAAGGAAGTGGCAGCGAAGCCAAAGCCAGTAAAGGAAGCAAAAATTGAGTTACCATCATTTAAAAATATTCCCGTAATAAATGTAGAGGGAATCGGCCCAAAATACGCTGATAAACTTAACGCTGCAGGGATTAAAACAACGAAGGATTTGCTTGTAGCCGGACGAAAACCCGCTGGACGAGAAGATCTAGCCAAAAAAACAGGCATAGCAGCCAAGCTCATCTTGGAATGGGTAAGAGATGCGGACTTTGTTAGAGTAAAGGGAGTTTCCGAGGAGTACTCTGACCTGCTAGACGAAGCAGAAGTACGAGACGTAGTGGAACTAGCGAAACAAGACCCTAAGGTCTTACACCCGAAATTACTAGCGGCGAATGAGAAAAAGAAGCTTGTGCGAAGGCCGCCGAGTTTAAGCGAAGTTACCAAATGGGTTAATCACGCCAAGAAATTACCCAAAGTAATCGAGTACTAATCTAGTTCCGCGTTAGAAAACGCTAAGTAAAAATACCATTTTCTTCTTTTTTTTAAGAAAAACCGCAGAGCCGACTTTGTAGTGTGAAGCTTGGTTCCCCCTACCTTCATCGACACGGTCAACTAGTCACTTCGATGGCGCAATCCTGTTTCTAGCTTATAGAGAAATGTTCAGAGTCGAGTCACTATTTTTAGCTGCAGACTCCTAAGTGTCTCATTTGGTAGAGATCTGATGCTAGTCGGTCCAAATCTATGGGTGTTATGTTGAAATTCTTGAATATGTAGTGTATATTCCATTTGTTGGAGACATAGACTTCGGGGAAGAACCAATATACACCATAAACTGAGAGTATGACACTTGTGACTTCGTTTACGGCTTCTAATAAATTCATCTTCTGTTCAATGTTGGAGCTGTGGTGCTCCAAAATATTGTCAAGCTGGGCAAAAATAGGATCGGTCTTCTTCTCGCTCTGAACGAAGTCATAATAGTAACATCTCCGAGAGCAGTACACGTTAGAGGTCTCTCTACACCGAATAAAATTTCCATCCGGGTCAATGTACTTTCCGCATAGATGGCATAACAAAACATTGGGAGTATCCACTGACTTTTTCATTTTTATCGACCAATGCTCACTTGCTCAAATATTGTTGGCTGATTAAAAATGGGGAAACAAAACTTTTAAGCATATTCGAAATTCGGTTTTTCTTTCAAAAATAAGGCGCCAAAAAAACAACAGCTGGCTTACTTTTTATTATCCTTCTATTTTTGCTAAGATGAGGGTGACCTGAAACATAAAAGTTAATTTAAAGATAGAATCATCTTCCACTTACCTTTATTTATACGGGATTTGGGAAATTCTTTAGTTTTATTCAAAAATTTTTTGGAGGTAACTTGCATGAGTAGTTATAAAGCAATAAAGTACAAGGAATTGGAGGACGGAATTGCAGTTGTTTCGCTGAATCGTCCAGAGAAATTGAATGCTTTCACTATTCAGATGATTGAGGAGCTCCACGACCTTTTCCACAAATTGGAGTGGGATATGGATATCCGAGTGCTGATTCTAACCGGTGAAGGAAGAGGATTCAGCGCCGGCACTGATCTTAATGAGGCGGCAACAATTTATCAGCCCGAGGTTCCCGAGAACTATCGCAATCTAAAATACATGGACATTCCCGAAGTTGTCAAGAGGGAGTATTACGCCCAGAAGCGTACTTCTCAACTGGTTTTGCGGATGCGTGAGATACCTCAACCCATTATCTGCGCCATAAAGGGACCAGCGGTGGGTATGGCTTTCTCTATCGCACTGGCGGCTGATATCCGCATCGCGGGGGAAAGCGCGAGGTTCAGAAATTCGGTGTTCCTGCTAGGTCTTTCAGGAGTGGATGTTGGGAACAGCTACTTCTTACCCCGACTGATCGGCTTGTCTCGGGCAGCAGAAATCATTTACACCGCGAGATTCGTGGACGCTCAGGAAGCGGAGAGAATCGGTCTCGTTTCACGTGTGGTTCCCGATGAGAAACTTATGGACGAAGCGATAGCTCTAGCAAGGGTTCTAATAAGCAAAAGTCCCCTGGGTCTGCGACTGACCAAATCCTCTATAAATGCAAACATTAACGCCCCCAACCTAGAGGCGGCTCTCGCCATTGAAAACAGGGCACAGGTAATTTGTATGTGCACCACAGACCCTCGGGAAGGTATCACAGCTTTCTTTGAAAAAAGAGACCCCAAGTATCCTAGAAGGTAAATTTAAATTTTCCATTTTATTCTTTTTTCTTTCACATTTTTAAACTTTAAGAGTTTTAACAGTACTTATCGATAATTTTCTCACTCCTATTTTTCTGGTTGATACTTGGATAATTAGAGACCATGGTCAGAAGCGCCCACATTAAGATGAGAACCTGAAAGAATCATGGGGGGTGATTTCCTATTTAAGGAAATAAATAAATATATATCTCTATATAATTGTGTTATAATGGTTTTTCCCTATTTTTCATATTGTTGGAATGATGGGTGAATGTATGTACAATTTGAGAACTACTAATTCTGGCATTTCTATCTTGGATTCACTATTGGGTGGTGGATTCTTATCAAATTCAATTATTGTCCTTTCCTTCCAGTCGGGTGTTAAATTTTGGGAGCTTGTCCATAGGATAATATATAACAATTATGATGACAAATTTCACCTAATCCTAGTTACCTTTCACCTGTCCCAGCAACAACTCGTAAATCGGTTGAAGGTTTCCCAGCAGTCCGACAAGCATTACAAAGAAGTTATGGAAAGCCTTACAACTGGCAGTGTTAGCGTTATCGATTGCTTCAGCGTATCCGAAGGTGAAGAGGGGGATTCACAAAAAGGTAACGTCCATTATGTCTCTAACCCTTTTAACGTGAATAATCTTCTATCAGTGATGGCTCAGGTTAGAGAGAGTGTTCCCGGAGACAAACGGGTATATTGGCTTTTTCACAATCTGACAAATATGAGTGTAGGCGTCCCTGAGGACGACCTGCTAAAATTTTGCAGAAAAATGTTCCGCTACCATAAACAGAGAGGGGATCTAGCAGTATATCTCTTGAACGAGTATGCTCATACGGACAAATTTTTTGCCAAGATTTACCAATTATCGGACGTTTTCATCAAACTTATAGCAGAAGAAACCTCATGGGGACTTGAGAACAGTGTTCAGGTCATAAAGGGAGTTTTTCCCTTCCAATCAAAAAAGGTCTTTTATGATATAAACGAGAACGAGGAGATAATATTCAGAAACAAAAAAATGGATATTAAACCACAGGTACCCACCAGTACTTTTTCTACTATTACGCAAATGGAAAAGGGAGGGGAAAAGGCAGAAGGCTCGAAATTTATTAGAACCGGAATACCCAAGTTGGATTCATTATTAGGAGGCGGAATGTTATCGAATTCAATAACCGTTGCTTCCTACCAGTACGGCGTCCGAACTATTGAAACCATGCTTAGCATTTTCCAAAACCAGCTTGGTAGAAAAACCCACCTAATCCAAATTGCTTATCGTTTCGCATTAGATGAGTATCTAACCCGCTTCAAACTATCGGAACCGCTGGCTGAGATTACCAAAGGCTCCTTGGACCTCTTTTCACACGGCGACGTAAGCGTTATTGACTGTCTTAACCTACAGCAGGATGAAACCAATACTCAGAAAAATAATATCTACCATCTCTCCAACCCCTTTGATGTGGATAAACTTTTGTCATTAATGTCGAGGGTTAGAGACAGTGTTTCCAAGGACAAGTCAGTTTTCTGGATGTTCTCCAGCCTAACGGATATGAGCATCGGCGTCCCTGAGGATGAACTGCTAAAATTCTGCAGAAGAGCTTTCCGCTACCATAAATGGTGCGGAGACTTGGCACTCTACACTCTGACCGAACAGGCTCATTCCGAAATGTTCCGTGCGAAGCTCTATCAGCTGTCGGATGTTTTCATCAAATTTCTCGCGGAAGACACACGTGAAGGAATAAATACCAGCATTCAAATACTAAAATCAGCCTTTAATTATGATTCAAAAAAGTCCCAATACATACTGAATGAGAAAGGCCAAATCCAATTCTTGGAAGATTAACATAAATAGTTTTAAAAAACGTAGCTTTTTTAGATTTTATTCAGGTTGCCCAATTTTCCTGTAGGTTTGCTAAGAATCCATGTTTCAGAAAAATATAGTAACCTATAAAAAAAGAATTTTATTCCACCTTTAATTTTCTTAAAGCCAGTCTTTTTCTCATGAATTGTTGAATAAAATAAAAAGTAATAAATAAAGAATCGAATACAGAGTAAACTAATTCTTGTAAAAAGGGGGTTTTGTATGAAGTACAAGACTATAAAATATCAAGAATTGGAAGAAGGAATAGGCATCTTAACCCTGAATCGCCCGGAAAGGCTTAACGCACTGAATTTCGAAATGATAGAAGAACTCCACGAAGTATTTAGTGAACTGGAGTGGAATCTGGACTGCCGAGTATTAATACTCACAGGAGAAGGTCGCGCATTCTGTTCAGGGACGGATCTCAAGGAAAGCTCTCTCTTCGAATCTGTGGACAAGCTTCCGGAAAAATATTCAAACCTCAAGTATTTGAAAGTGGAGGATGATGCGAAAAGAAAAATGTACGGTCAAAAGAGAATCGCTGAGGTCATGATACGTTTGAGAAGAATCAACCAACCGGTAATAGCGGCGGTGAAAGGACCCGCAACCGGTGGAGGCTTTGCTCTAGCCATGGCTTCTGACATTAGGATAGCCAGTGAAAGCGCAAGATTCAACAACGCCTTCATCAACATCGGCATGTCGGGAACAGATGTGGGCAGCAGCTACTTTCTACCTAGGCTAATCGGATTATCCCGAGCAGCAGAAATACTATACACTGGAAGATTCGTGGATGCGCGGGAAGCGGAAAGAATAGGGTTTGTTTCCAGAGTAGTTCCCGACAACCAGTTGCTCGAAGCCGCTTTGGACTTGGCTAGGGAGATGCTCAAAAAGAGTCCCCTCGGACTACGCTTAACCAAGGAAGCGATAAACCAGAACATAGACGCCCCAAGTATTGAGGCGGCAATATATCTTGAAAACCGCAACCAAGCTGTGTGCATGAGCACGAAAGATATTTTTGAAGCCCTGGCAGCCTTCTTTGAGAAGAGAAGCCCCAAGTATGGAAAACGATAGAAACACTTTTACATTTAACAGCGTGCCAATAGTGGCTTCAAATTCTTATTCAGAAATGACTATGAATTGCTGTGGTGCGATTATAGCTTTCCTACATAATTTTTTACCTTTTTTGTGTATTTAGTGATTCTAACATTTTTTCTATATCTGTTGTGGGAAATTTGCAGCTATAATTCTGGCATACGTAGGCTGTGGCTTTGCCGTCGATACTTTTCTGATATTTAGTAAACTCGGCAAGGCGGGTGATTTCCGGTGACTCCGCCTCACTCGGAAGAAATAGCACTACCTTATTGGGTATGAATTTCTCTCTAAGAGCTTTCAACATGGTTTTTGCGTCATCTGCCTGGGAGCCGCCAGCAATAACTACCTCGTAGGAAGGTCCTATTGCGAAATCCAGTGCGACCATTAGCTGGGTGTACCCCTCAGGCGTTCTAGAAACAGCTTGGGAAAATGTGCGGGTGATTTGTGCAGCTTTTTCTTCATATTCCAGTTTGGCGGTCATGCGTCCGAGGCGAAGCAGGTTCAAAATCGCTATGGAGTTACCTGAGGGATAAGCACCATCGTATATCTCCTTCCTTCGGACGAGAACATTTTCAGCGTCATCCGAGGCGAAATAAAAGCCACCATTCTTCTCATCCCAGAAGTGTTCCAACAAGTATTCTGTTAGAGCGACAGCTTCCAGTAAGTACTTTGTCTCGAAGCTCGCCTCGTAAAGCTCTATGAGACCATAGATAAAGAAGGCGTAATCATCTAAGAAGCCAAGTATCGCGGTCTCGTCCTCTCGATAACGATGATAAAGCCATCCCTCCGAATCCCGCATCTTCGCAAGTATAAAATTCGCCGCCTTTCCAGCTGCATCTAAATATTTTGATTCATCAAAGGCTTGAGCCGCCTTTGCCAGTGCCGCAATCATCAACCCGTTCCAGTCGGTTAAAATCTTATCATCTTTACTAGGATGTACACGCTTCTCCCTAGCAACAAATAGTTTCCTTCTAGCCTCCTCCAAACTTTCTTGAATCTCCCTCAATGGAGTTTTGAGGTCAGAGGCTATTTCGGGGAGAGCCTTTTTCAGGTATAATATGTTTTTTTCCGTCTTTTTTCTTGTTGCCTCCTCCTCAAAATTGCCTTCCCTCTGAATGCTGTAAACTTTTATGATAGTTTCTGCCTCTTCTGCTGAAAGTATTTTCCTTATTTCCTCCTCTGTCCACAGGTAAAATTTTCCTTCCTCGCCCTCACTGTCAGCATCCTCAGCGGAATAAAATCCTCCCTCTGGAGCAGTCATATCCCGCAGAACATAGGTGAGAATCTCCTTGGCTGTTTGGGCATATTCCCCTTTTCCCGTAGCTTGATAAGCCTCTGTGTAAGCTATTACCAGCATCGCCTGATCGTAAAGCATTTTTTCAAAGTGTGGGACTAACCATTTGGGATCTGTGGAGTAGCGGTGGAAGCCCAAGCCTACCTGGTCGTAAACACCGCCCAGCCGCATTTTTTCCAGAGTTTTTTCCACCATCCTTAAAGCCCATTCATCACCCGTGCGTCTCCAGTAGCGGAGCAGAAAAGATAGATTGTGAGGTACTGGAAACTTGCGGCCATACCCGAAGCCTCCATTCTGCTCATCAAAAATTTCGAAAAGATTATCATAACACCTATGGAGGATTTTTTCACCCAGTTCTTGACCGGGAGTTTCTGGAGTTTCCTTGATAGACGAAATTACCTGCTCAGCGGAATCCTCCAGCTCATTCCTCCGCTTTTCCCAGAGTTTCTTAATGCGTGGTACTAGCTCCTTCATTCCGGTTAGTCCAAACCTGCTTTCCTTTGGGATATAAGTACCTGCAAAGAACGGTTTTTTATCAGGTGTCATAATAATGGTGAGGGGCCATCCGCCAGTACCAGTCATTGCCTGACAGACCACCATATACACGTCGTCTATATCCGGTCTCTCCTCCCTATCAACCTTTATGCATACAAAGGTCTCATTCATTAATTCGGCTACCTCAGTGTCCTCAAAGGATTCTCTCTCCATCACATGGCACCAGTGACAGGTGGAGTAGCCAATAGACAGAAAAATCGGTCTATCTTCCTTTTTCGCCCTCTCAAAAGCCTCTTCACCCCAAGGATACCAATCAACAGGGTTATAAGAATGCTGCAGTAGATACGGACTTTTTTCAAAAATCAACTTATTAGGACGCCTCTCCCTTGACACATCAACCATACGAACAATCTCCCAGCAGTAAAAAGTCATGAGCTTTAAAAGAGACTTTTTAGCATACGAATAAGAATATTGTGGATGATCCCCTCCACACAAAAACTACTGAGTTAATTCCCATATACTCTGCTCAGATATTCCTTAACAGAAACAGAGGTTAAAAAAGTAGAAAGAGCGAAATTTAGAGTAAAATATCGTTTTTGGTATCCGTGTGGAAATTTATCTGAGTCTCTCTCGAGAATAAATGATTAGATCATGAAAAGCCTTGCTATACAGTGTGGCTTGTCAAATTCTAGGAGTTTGTAGTCCCAATCGTAGCTCGAAAGTTGTTTAAAAAACTGGCATATACCTGTACAAGAAACACATTGCAAACCGCCGATTGTTCGTCCTAACGCGCCTTCGTCATTGGCCAATCGGCATGCATCCTTCATGTGACAGCTGGGCCAAATTATGTCAACACTTTCATCTTCATTTTTTCTGTATCCCAATTCGTAGTAAGCCACTTTTAACTGAATAAGAATCTTATAAAAAGTTGTTATAAGCTGGTCTATGTCCACATTTCTCTCTTTTGCGTTTGGCTTTTTCTCTACTTTTCTAGAAAAAGCTAGCGCTCCAACCTGAATTCCTGCTCCAGGTTTGCCCTGTAACTCGCTTTCAGCCTTTAAAACACCATACACGGCTGCGTTGAAGGTATCGGGGTGTTTATCGGATATTGAGAGTAGATACTCCGCTAGCTGGTCCAGGGTTTTAATGGCTTCTTTGGGCGTTTCTCCAAATTTTAGATTAGCAAACCGCAAGGCATACTTTATGTACAGGTAACCGATTACAGGACCGTACATTTTTTCTAGTTCCTTTGCCGACGCTTTTGCTATTAGCTCTATCATGGGCTTTGCAGGGGGTATTTTATATGGAGCTTTTTCAAGCATTGTAAAATCAGAAATTTTAGTTTTAGTTTCTGACACTACAATCGCCTCACTTGCTATTACTCCGAATATAAACAAGTTATAGTTCTATAATTATATCAGAGACTTCTTAGCATAAAAATATATCTATTATGTATTTATACTACATAATTATTTATTTTCATTTTTTGTGTGGTTTACACCTCTACCCTGCTTCTGCTTTCCCAGCAAGTTTAAAATGGAGAAGCAAAGTCACAAAAACAGGCTTTTCCTCAAATTGCGAAAACCGACAACAGCTCTTTTGCTGATCTCGTCAAAAATTAACTTATAAATTCCTCTCCCTTGACATTGACAATAATAAGCAGAATAACATTACCATCAAAAATAAAATTACGAGTGTTGAAAAAGACCTCGGCTCACCAATAATAAATTTGTGGATAAATCCTCGACTGCTGATTAGCCTTCGTAACTGTTTTATTTTAAGTAGGCATACATAGACATTATCACAGGGAATACTGTTATTTCATAGTTATTTTTCAATTCTGGGTCTTTAAATACTGTTATCCTGCCATATATTGGTGAGGTTGGTTCTGACGTTTAAGACCTACAGCGTCTCCCACAATCTCTTACTGGATCAATTCTTTTACTCCTATAAGAATATTCTAAACCAGATGATCGGCGATGTCTGGAACCAAATCCAGTGGAGAGAGAAAACCATCAGAGGGAAGAAGCAGAAAAGGCTGCTGCCCACGATACCCAGCTACTCATTCAAGAAAAAGATGCGCGACCGGTACTTAGTAGGTTGGGAGTACGCTGCGCACTGGGTGGACTCCGCCCTGAAAACCGCGTTCTCCATAATCAACTCGTGGAAGAAAAACTACGTGAAAGGAAACCGGAAGAGGAAAAAACCTTTTGTCAAACGCTGCTTCGTGAGAGTAAAACAAACCCTTATGAAGATCAGCGGAGAAAAAATACGCATAACCATAAAACCACACGAACACGTGAACATCGACTTATCGAAAAGATACTTCCCCCTAAAAGGAAAAATCGGGGAACCCATACTAACCCCCACCAAGCTCCACTTACCCATAGAAACAAGCAACTCAGAACAACAACGAAAGAAGCGACAACCAGCAGTGGAGCAGTTAATTGGCTGGGACTCAAACAAGTTCTCAGTGGACGGCTTCTCCCCCAGTCACGGCTGGATAAAAATCGACCTAAAACCGCTGCACACTCTCCACGTAACCTACGATAACAAGATGCGCGCCATAAACCAAGTGTACTCCAAAAACAGGAGGAAGGGAAAACAGCTCTACCGAAAATATGGAAAAAGGTGCAGAAACCGGGTGAAAAACTACCTACAACACATCGCCAAGCGTATAGCTTCCTTCCCGGTGGCACAGCACGGGTTTGAAAAACTGGAAAAACAGCAAATGAACAGAAAACACAAAAAACGGTGGAACCGGGAGCTGAACCAATCCCACTGGCGAAAGCTCCTCTCCCTGGTTCGAAACCTGGCACCGGTTGCCGAAGTCAGCCCCAAGTACACCTCGAAAAACTGCAGCAGATGCGGGGAACTAAACAAAGCCCTAAGAAGCGAAAGGGTTTTCGAGTGCCCGTTCTGCGGACTGAGAATCGACAGACAACTGAACGCCAGCATAAACATCTACCTAAGGATGAGAGGAGCTTCCCCGCGAAAGGAGTGGTTCGACGCCACACTCGCGGGCGGGTTGCCCTTGATTGAGGCGGAGCGGAGCGACCACGATGAACTCGCGAGGGGTCTAAATGATGCGCTGAAGCCCCAAGTCTACATATGTCTACCCCTGACTACTTAGACTACAACCCGATGAAGAAGCTTTCCCCAAAAAACTAGCAGCGCTAAAAATTAGGATGACCACCAGAACGGCTTCCGAGAGCCTTTAACTTTGCTTAATTTCTCCTCCTCCTGCTTGGAGTCCCCTTTTTTCATTTTTAGCTCAATTTTTTCCAGTAGTGAAATCATATCCATGATGTCCTCCTCATTAGTATGCAAAAATTCTGCTCTGGTACGCTCCTGTTTGGGTTGCTCTTCGAATATTTTTGACCTTATCTCGTGCAGATTCTCTTCGCTAATAGGTCTCTCTTTATATTCGTGCAGCATCATCGTCAGTTTCTCTAAAATTTCTTTGCTCCTAGCAATAACTTCTGGGGGAATAGAGGGATCCTTTTCTCTTAGCGACAACTCCTCCCAACAATCACTAAGGCATCCGTTTACGTCTATTGACTTCCCGCTTTCTATTTCGTTCAAAAGCTTCCTCAAACTACTGAGGCAAATGTCTTCCATAACAACAACTCCGATTTATATTCTTATACACTAAGGTTACAGTGAGATGTTCAATCGGTAAATTTCCAGTGACTATCGCTTTCCATTTTGAAACTTTTTTTTGGAAGCCTTAGTTGCACTAGGGAACTATTAGTTATGGTTAACAGTTATTGAAGCATTAATCAACTTAAAGCTAAGTTATAAGATTGCTATAATTACGGTTTAAATATTAATAAGTTATATATATAGCTTTGGGACAAAATTGGTAACTCTTTCTTAAGAAAAAAGAAACAATTACCACATTCCTCCAAAAATTAGGATCACTTTTTATATTGCCAATTTTAATATTAAATCTGTTAATTTTTGCTCTTATTCATTATTAGGTCTCTTTATGTTATAGAAAAATCGAATGGGAGAGGTATGAGTTAAAGTAGTTTGAAACTTTCTATGAGTTTCCATTAAATTCTTCTGAGCTTGTTAAAAGGTTTGTCAAATCTTCGAAAAATTTTTCGTAACGTTTTATTTTGTGGCTTTCCCACGTGAGTTCTTCCCTCAAAATGTAGACTCCGTCTAGTTCGTACTCCGCTATTATTCTGTTTCGGATTTTTTTGCTGTAAAATTTTTCATCGCGTTTGGGTTCAAAATCTCCATTGTAGTCTGTGGTTACTAGGTAAACTTTAATGTTTTTTGTAACATCGGATGAAAGAAATTTCAGTTTCCAATACCAATCTTGTGCTATCTTCTCTCTGTGGCTTGTTTTACAGGAAATAATGGCTAGGATTTCGGAGTTCCAAGGATCGTTTACATCGTATTCCACTATCGCCATATCCATATCTGGCACAATTAAATATTCACCACACCTTACGGCTATTTTTCTAACAAGTATATCATTGTTTTTTAGTTTTTTTTCCTTTAGTATTTCCAATTTTTGAAAGTGTTCATTATTTTTCTTTATACCTTCAATGTAACTCTTGGTTATTTCGTAGATCAAATTCTTAAACCTTTTACCGATGTAGCTGTGCCAAAATTGTTCTGGGTTCTTTACTTTTGGGTGATGTACTCTAACATATTTTTGGTAATCATTCTTGACGCTTCCGATTTCCTGCCAAGCGTTTTCTGGAGGTATTTCGTTTCTTTTCACCTTTTCGATTATATTCTCAATTGATTTCTTTGGATCTCTCATATCGATTTGACCCCTTTTTCGAAAATCAGTACATATTCTGGGGGAGGGATTTGACCGGCTTTACACGTTGTTACAAATGAATTTTTCGGTTCGAGCCTCTTATCGATAAAAAGTTTTTATTTGATATTTGTGAATTACAACCCTTTCTTTATAGTATCCAATTGAGCTAATATTTTGCAAAAACTGTGATTTTTTATTTCTACTTTTTAATTTTGTTCTTATTCATTGTTAGGTCTCTTTATGTGGCTATTGACTTTGTATTTGTTGTAAACATCGAAAATTTCCTTGCAAAAATTTATCATTCTTTCGTCGCCCTTTTTTACAGCATCCTCATAAAGCCTTATCAGGAATCTCTTGCCGAATTCTGTTTGTGAATATCTCTTTTTAAGAAGGTTATGCTCTGAACAGAGAGTCTGTCCATTTTCTACTGTATTCGTGCCGCCTTTACTAGGTGATATTTTATGGTCAGTATGTATTTCTACGCCGTCTTCTCTTCCTCTACCACAAACTACACACCTGTAACCATCTCTGTTGAAAATTTCTTCCTTAACTTCTTGTGGAAATTCATACAGCTCTCTGTGCTCAACAAGATCAGGATCGTACCTGTAAACTCCTTTTCTGACTTGTATCAAAATACCCTCTTGGTAAAATTTTCGAGTTTGTCTCCATGGGTCTCTTGGTTTCTTTCCGTATAGCTTGAGATATTGTTCTTCTACGTAGTCTACGACTGGGCCGTGTTCCAAATCTTCTTTGGGGTGCTTATGAAAATATTCTAGAATCAAGTCCGCAATTGTTTTTCTTCTTTCGTTCATGGTTACATCTCTCTTTGAACCATGTCAAGTTTGAGCTGATTTATTTTTGCTTCATTTATTAGTCTCTGTTTAGCGATTTCGCAGTAGTTTCTATCAATCTCAATGCCTATACCTTTTCTTTCTGTCAAAACGCATACTATTAGGGTGCTGCCGCTACCGAGAAAGGGGTCAAGAACCGTATCGCCTACAAAAGTAAAAAGTTTGATACATCTTCTTGGGAGTTCTAAGGGGAAAGGAGCGGGGTGTCCAACTCTTTTTTTGCTTTCTCCCATGAATGTCCAGACACCGTTTGTCCATTCTATAAACTCTTCTTTGGTTATATCGGATTTTCCGCTTCCACTGGTTTTTTTCCACTTCTTTTTATATAAAACTGCAATCATCTCTACAGGTGCTATAACATAGGGGGCGGAAGCAGAAAGCCAGGACCCCCATGCAGTCCGTCTGGAAATGTTTTGCTCATTCCATATGATTGTGGAATGATATTTAAAGCCGATTTTCTTCGCGATTGTAACAATGTCCGCATAAACGCTTTGCTGCCCACCCTTATTCTTATCTAAGGGAATATTTAGGCAGAAACGCCCATCATCCTTTAAAAGGGCATATGCTTTCTCAAGCCACTTTCTAGTAAACTCAAGATAGATATTATGTGAAATTTTATCATCGTAAGAATTGTATCGGATATCCACATTATAGGGGGGTGAAGTAACAATCAAATCTATTGAGTTCTCTTCAACGCACGTTGTAGTTAGAAAGTCGTCATTAAATATGTAAATATCATTTGATTGGAAGTATAACTTTTTATTCATTTTATTATCACTTCACTCCAATTATCTCCTTTGTTTTTAAACCTTTTACTAGTTCTCGTTGTATGCAAAGGTGCTACTGAAGGTAGCAATCTCAATGGACAAATCGAATCGCATAAGCTCTGGCTATGAGACTTGAACAAAGTGAGGAGAAGGAAAAGTGCAAAGCGATCCTCCCAGAAACGGAAAATCATATCCATAGGCATCAATTACTATATCCTCTCTTATCCTTAAAAACTCCTTAGATATAAGTTTATACACTCACTAAAATTAACAACTATCTAACATTTTTAAGAAATTATCTTAAAAAGTTGGAGATTTTGACAGATTTTTTATCCAGGGGTTTTCTTTTTGCCTTCTAGGATTGCAATACCCATATCGAATACCCTGTTGAAGGGCTCCTCGCGGTCTTCTCTCAATTGTAGGGTTATTGCTTCCTCGGGGCAAGCGGTGGCACATAATCCGCACCCAAGACATTTTTCCCTATTTACCGTAGCGGTATCTTCCATGGTTACTGCTCCCACTGGGCATCGGTCGACGCAGGTTCCGCAGCTGATACACTTCTCCGGGTCTATAATGGATTCGAATAGTGCGTTCATGTATTTGTGTTTGTCTTGTCCCATTTTGGTTATTCCCTTCATGGAGGCGCAGCAGCAGGGGCAGCAGTTACAGATATTGGATAGGTGCTTGGAGTTAACGCCAGCGTGAACCAGGCCCGCTTTGTCGGCTTCCTCGATTATTTTTATTGCCTCCTCGGCTGTTATTTCTCGCCCCATGCCGTTTTCAATGTAGTACTCTGCTGCGGCTCCGAAGCTGAGGCAGGTTTCTATGGGATTATTACACCCTTCACCGTTTAGTCGGGCTTCCTTACGGCAAATACATTCTGTAACAGAGATTTTTCGGGCTTCTTTGACGCTCTCCTTGAGTTTATGGTAGGGGTAGAGCACGGTGTTGGCCTGTATTTTTTCCTCGACTGGTAGCACCTTGAATCCCGGCACGTTGCTGGCTCCCATTTCGTTTTGGTAGGCGGTATCGTAGTATTCTTTGAAGAGTTTCGCGAGTCCCTTGTCGATCTTTTTCACAGAGTATTCGTACAAGCCTATCATGAAGGGTGCTGAATTGTAGACTGTTTTGCCCTCACGCCGGGTTCGAAAGAGGAGTCCCTTTTTCGACATCGACTCCAGTTTCTTTTCCAATTCCTTTTCGTCCAGTCCACTCCGCTTCGCGATTTGAGAAGCCTCTTCCGGGATGGGGGTTAATAAAACTGCTATTCTTGCTTCCTCCTCCGTAAAGAGTCTTTTTAGTATCTGAATTTCAACTTCTGTAGATGTTTTAGGAAATCCCAAAGGAAACTGATCCAAAAATTCACGCAGTTTAACGTAAGGATTATCAGACATTACCTTAAACCTCAATCACGGTTTTTCAATAATATGAAAAAGATTCTTGAATGGCACTTTCGTAATTAGAACACTACTCATCGATAGCTATTCTTTAATGTTTAAAAAAGCTTATCTTATTCTTAGCATACTTTTTTAAAAACGCTGTAATTTTGCCTCCCCTAGCTTGAATTAATTTATTTTTCGAACATCAATATTTATAAAAAATAAAAACCATTATTTGGATATTAATTAATTTTTAGAGCCAAATTTCGGATAACAAATGGACTGATGAGAATTGCCTAGAGAGTTCTCCGCTGGTGTTGTAATATACAGAATGGAAAACGGTAAACCAAAATATCTTATTCTGAAGCACGAGAGGGGGCATTGGGACTTTGTTAAGGGAAATGTGGAGAAAAATGAAAAATTGAGGGACACCGTAATAAGAGAAGCCCGGGAGGAGACGGGAATCCAAGATTTGAAATTTGATGATGATTTTGAAAACAAAATCAGCTACTTCTACAAGAGGGGAGGAGGAACCGTCTACAAAGAAGTCGTTTTCCATCTAGCAGAAACTAAAACCGATCAAGTAAAAATCTCATACGAACACGTAGGCTACAATTGGTTAAACTATGATGGAGCGTTAAAAGGGTTGAGTTACGAAAACTCCATAAAAACCCTAAAGAAAGCACACAAAATAGTTATGGAAAAACAAAAATTACAATAAACTTCCAAAACTCAAGTAAATAATGCAAAGGGTGACACCTTCTCACAAAAAATGAAAACCAGCAACAAATTAGATGCAGCGAAGATTTGGAATCCTTATGTGAGGGCCCCCCTCCGAGACTGAGAATCCTTTTTCAATATTTGGTCTCATCTGGAAATCTTTACCGACAGCGTCTATGTTAGGTATAGCTCTTCTAACATCTCCAATTATTCTAAGGTGCTTGACCGGTTGCTTAATCTCCCCTCCCTCCACAATGTATCCAATTTCTGGTGACAACTGGAATCTCCCCTCAGAGACAACAGACTCCGCCCTCATTATCCCTCTAGAATACATTCCAAGCTTGGTTTCCTCCAGAATCTCGTCTACCTTCCAATCCGAAGGCTTAACGTATACGTTACTCATTAACGGTCGAGGCATGTGAAAAACACCATGAGCATTACCCGCCCTTTCTTCACCCCTAGCGGTTAGCCTGGTGTGAAGTAGTTCCACTCCCTTCTCACCTAGAAGAATCTTGGGGCTACCCAAAACCCCTTCATCATCCCAACAAAAGGATCCGTAACCATTCTCCAAGGACGGATCATCTACTACTTTGAGGGGTTCCTCGAACTTCAGATCATGGAAAAGTTTTTCTTGGTAAATATCTGCTTCCAGCATGTGGGCTATCTCGTGGGCTAGAGCCCCTGTGCCATCGTTATCCAAAATTACGTTGAATTTCTTTTCCTTCCCTGAAACCATTACTCCCGCTTCCGTCGATTCAATAGCCCTCATAGTCAAATCCTCAAGTATCGCACTCCAATCCTCCTCTTCTATTATCTCCAATCCTCCTCTTCCACCAGCACTCTTACTCGCAACCCCCTCAGACAAACCCTTTGCAACTAAATAAACGAAAACATCAACTAGAGGTGTCTTCTCGACTATATTGGTGCCCTCGGAGCTTATAAAAGTCGAATCGGTGAAACTGTAGGAAGCGATAACCTCGGATCTAGAGTAGAAATTCCCCAGAGCATCCCTCGCCTCATCTCTGATGTTTTTTAGAAACTCCAAAACCTCCTCCACCTCAAACCCCTTTCTCCCAGAGTAAACCTTCTCCCCTTTCTCCGCCTCCACTGGAAGAAGCTCAATTTTCGCTTCGGATATTTCCGCCTGCCTTAAAGCAAGTTTTGAAACACCCTTCAGGTTCTTTGAATCTAGGTTATTGGTGCTTGCGACGCCGTAACCCTTGGAAATCGCTCTACACGTAACTCTCTCCAAGCTCTGCTCAAAAACATCAGCTGACTCTCCCCTCAATGCAACCTCAACCACTTCTTGCCTAACGAAACAAGCATCAGAATATTTAGCTGAGGACATCTCCCTCAAGACGCCGAATAAATCCACCATACAAATCCCCGACCTTAAACTAGTCTCAAAAACGATTCTTCCTCTAAACTTAGAAAATTATTTCCTTACTAAAAACATTACGTAATAAACTTCAAGAGAAAGCATCATGTTTTAAGATTTTAGAGAAATAGAAAACATTCGAAGAAATTAATGTCTGCCATTTTTGGATCTGGTAGAGGGATAAGTTTTATATAACTCAAATCAATTAGAATATACAATTTACTTCTTGTATAGTATTTGGATGTGAAAAAATGACCTCTTTAGAAGCCAAAAAAAGAGAAGAAGAAAGCACTAAGAAAAAGCCAGATTTACAATGGGTGAAAGGAACAGTAAGAGTGAAACGCGGCTTCATGCACATGCAGAAACACGGAGTCATAATGGATGTAACAAATGTGGAACAAGCCCAGATCGCCGAGGAAGCGGGCGCGGTAGCCATCATGGCTCTAGACAAACTCCCATACGATGTCCGGAAGGCAGGAGGTGTGGCACGTACAGCCAGTGTAAAAGTCATAGAAGAAGTGATGGACCACATCACAATACCCGTGATGGCTAAGTGCCGCATAGGACACACCTACGAGGCCAGAATACTAGAAGCCATTGGTGTAGACGCTATCGATGAATCTGAGGTTCTCACTCCAGCCGACGAGGAGAGACACGTGTGGAAATGGGATTTCACGGTACCATTCGTCAACGGTACAAGAGATCTTGGAGGTGCTCTAAGAAGAATTGAGGAGGGTGCTTCCATGATAAGGACCAAAGGAGAAGCTGGAACCGGTAACGTCGCGGAGGCGGTAAAACACATGAGAATAATGAACAGCGAGATAAGACAGTCGAAAATACTACTGGAGAACGAGGACTATCAGGAACTAATGAAACTAGCTCGGGAGCTAAAGTCCTCCTTTGATTTGGTCGTGGAAACCGCGCGGCTGGGAAGACTTCCGGTGGTAAACTTTGCCGCTGGAGGCATAGCAACTGCTGCGGATGCGGCTCTCATGATGTCCCTTGGGTGTGATGGAATATTCGTGGGTTCAGGAATCTTCAAGTCCGAGGACCCCCTTGAGAGGGCGAAAGCAATTGTTCTTGCGTGCACTTACTGGGACGACCCTGAGATAGTAGCAGAGGCACAAAAAATGATAGATGAAAGAAAATCCTTGACTGGATTCGACATCAAAAATCTAGAGTTAAGAATGCAGGAAAGAGGCGAACAAAGCTGAGTAACTCAAAGGTGAGAATCGGCGTACTAGCAGTTCAGGGTGCCATAGAGGAACATGTCTCGATGACCAATCTAGCCTTCAAATCTTTGAATATAAACGGCGAAGTACTGTGGGTCAAGAAGCCCAAACACCTAGAAGAAATCCAAGGCCTGATAATTCCTGGAGGAGAAAGCACCGTTATGGGAAGATTACTGGAAACCAGTGGGCTTTTAGACGCTATCAAAAAATTCGCTAACGAAGGTAAACCAGTATTCGGGACCTGTTCAGGAATGGTTCTGTTAGCCAAAGAGGTTTACGACCGGATAGTGGGCAAAACCGATCAGTCGACTCTGAAACTCATGGACATAGTTGTAGAGAGAAACGCTTTTGGACGCCAGAGTGAGTCCTTTGAGAAGGATTTGGACATTCCATTACTGGGTGAGAAAAAGTTTAGAGGGATATTTATTCGCTCTCCAGTCGTAGAAAGTTTCGGAGATAAGGTTAAACCTCTCTGTCGTATTGATGGCAGAATCGTGGCAGTGCAACAAAAGAACATACTAGCAACTTCATTCCATCCAGAGCTGACAGACGATTTGAGATTCCATGAATTATTCCTAAAAACAGTAACTCAATAAATGCTTCTCTCCAAGTCAATTTTTTAAAAAAAATATAATTTAAAAAAAATTAAATTTGCACCGAAGCAAGTCTCCGGCATTTTACTATCTTTTATTCATATACCTTTTCTGCTATTTTGTGTGCTTCTATGGCATCGAGTTCAATGTCCCTTTCCTTTTCTAGCTTGCTTCCCATAAGCTTCCGGTAGGCTTCATGTTGAACAATTAGCTGCATGATTTCATTTGAACCGGTCCATATAACCGCAAGCCTTGCATCTCTCAGAGCCTTTTCAAGGGGATAAACCTGAGTGTATCCGATTCCGCCTAGTATCTGCATGGCATCGTTTACCACTTCCCATCCAGTCTGGGTTGCGTACATCTTTGCTTCGGAAACCAGTCTCCTCGTCTCGTAGGAATCGGGATTCATGTTCGCCTGTTTAGCTGCCGTGTAAACCAGCGCCCGGGCGGCGTCCAGTTTGGTTATGCAATCCGCTATCTTGAAGCTTACTCCTTGGAACATTCTTATCGGGGCTCCGAAAGCCTTCCTCATGCTCGCGTACTTCATAGCCAGTTCCAAGGCGGCTCTCATACCGAGACTTCCAGCAGCAGAGGTTAGTCTTTCGGGAAGCATCATGCGGTTGAAGATTTCTCTTCCCCGGTTCTCGCCCAGCAGAAGATTCTCCGCAGGCACCTCCGCACCCTTAAGCTGTATCCGGGCAGTTCCCATACCCCTGAAACCCAACAAGCCATAGCTTTCCGCGATCTCCACGCCCATCTTCTTCTCCACCAGAAAGGCTGAGATTGCCTTGTGCCCCGGCACCTTCGGATCCGGATTTGTTCTCGCATAGAGCAGGAATAGGTCGGCGGCCTTCGCACCCGCTATGAAACGCTTTTCCCCAGTTAGGTAGTAGACGTCTCCGTCTCTTTCCGCGACGGTGGTTGTTCCGAAGAAATCCGAGCCTCCCCTGGGCTCCGTCAACCCCTCGGCTGAAACCATTTCCCCCTTCAGTATTGGAACTAGATACTTTTTCTTGTGTTTCTCTGTTCCGAAGGCGTTTATCGCTTCGCCCACAATTATGGGTATGGAGTAGGAGCATCCCAGTCCGCATCCGAAGAGTCCTATTTCCTCCAGAGCCACGCAGTCCGCCACCCAGTCTAATTCCCTTCCACCATACTTTTTGGGAAACCTCAGTCCCAGAAGGTTTCTCCTTCCTGCTTCATGGTAAAAATCATAAGGGTAATCAATTTGTTCAGCGTCCATGGCTCTTAACAGATTTGGGTCGACCCATTTCACGAAATCTTTAACTTCATCCCTAAGTTTAAGGTGCACCTCATCAAGGAAAATGTCGTTTTCCAGAACCAAATTTAAACCTCCAAAATAAAATTTAACCTCATAATCATAATTAAGAAACTCGTACTTAAAGATAATCAAATGACTGTGTAAAAAGATATACAAATACTTTTTGCAACTCTTTGTTGGGATATCGATTACAAAGATTTGATCAAGAATGCCCCATTCCTTAAAAGGTTAGGGATTAATTGCGCTGAGTTTAAACACCAAAAAGGGGGAAAAGAGAATAATAGAGCATTCTCGTCTGGGGAGGGATATGGAAGCCGTTATCCGAGCGGTGACATGTTTCCCACTTAAAACCACAATGATAGAAGTATGGAATCCTTTAACCTTTCGGGGTTGGGAGTATGTAAGTTACCACAGTTTTCCTTTGTATTGGCCGATGATGGGGCATCCGAGGCATTTGTTTTCGCTGTAGCTTGGGCAATCTACGCATTGGACGTCGATTCCGCAGGGTTGTTTGTCGGCTGGTTTTATTTTCATTTGGAAGGGCATGGTTAGGTCGTTTGCCGCTGAGATTATGATGTTGAATTCGATTTCTTTGACTTCTTCTAGTGGTCTTAGGTGGCCTTCAACTATTGACTCTAGAGTTGCTATGTCTTCACCTACGAATAGTAGGCAGAGGTTACTCTTTCCGGATACCGTGAATGCGTTGAGGAAGTATGGGCAGTTTTTGAACATTTTCAATATATTGGTGATATTGTTGGTGGAGACTTCGACCTTGGCGAGGTGGAGCCCCATCTTTAGGGGATTTATTCCACAAACTTTGCTGAAGGCTCCCATTTCCCTCAGTTTTTTTAACCTCACTGCCACTGAGGGTTGGGATAGGTTAATGGTTTTTGCAATTTTTTCCTGGGAAATCTCGGGGTCTTCGCTTAGAAGCGTTAATATTTCACGGTCCTTATCGTCCAGTTTAAGATTGTGCTCCGCCATTTCCACCACTCATATACTACCTAGAGGTTATAGCGCGGAGCTATTTAAGTCTTTATAGTTTATAGATGAAAATGGTTAATAGACGATAAACTATTATAGGAATTTTTATTAATTATTTCTTAATACTATAAGTGGGCAAAATCAAAGCCCAGTTAATATTTAAAAATAAACAATTATTATGCGCATTAAAATGAAGGTTAAAGGTAGGAGGATGTTCATGCGCCTGTACATTATTTACGGGGATGATTTCGGGGAGCGGGTTATAGGAAACCTGATGAATTTTTCAACCTTCTGCACCTCCTGCGCAGACACTTGTGGAAACTGCCGCCTGGAATACGGGTCCTTCGCCAGTGACATAGTCGGAGCAGACAGAACACCCAACAATTTACCAACCTTCATAGAAGAACCCGAAAAATACTTTCCCAAAAATCCTCCCAAATGCGACATAATAATCGCGGTAGGCCTCCACAAAGACTTACTAGCAAGCATACCCGTTTTAGTGGAAAAAACGCAAGCCAAGGGCGTAATAGTACCACTAGAAGACTCCAACTGGTGTCCCCCAGGCCTACAGAAACAGGTCGAAGAAGAACTGAACAGAATGGGCGTAGCACACGCCTTTCCCAAACCCTTCTGCACTCTGGAAGAGAGCGGACACAACACCATCATCGATGAATTTATCAAGAGATACAAAGTCGGCAAACCCATAGTCGAAGTCACAGTAAACAATGACACTATCACACAAACAAAGGTGATTAGAAGCGCACCATGCGGAAGCACCTGGTACGTTATGAGACAGATAGAAAAGAGAAGCACAAACGGTATTAATGAAAGAATCTCAGAAGCACACCACGCCTACCCCTGCACAGCCAGCATGCAGGTAGACAAAACACTGGGCGACACAATACTCCATGTGGGAGGATACGCCATCCGAGGAGCCGTACAAGACGCCATAAACAAAGCTACAGAGAAAAAACCAGAACTAATACAAAACCCCCCAAAAATCAGAACAGACCAAACCACCTACTAACTATCTTTTTTCTTCACGTTTTTCGACTACCAATAACACCATTAATTATAAATGCCACTTTCTAAGAAGCAAGTCCTCAATCAGAACTCAAAAATTAACTTCTCATCTATCTTAGACATATAACGATCCCACTTTCAAAAACTAGATGCAAAGAATTATTAATTATTAAAAAATAGGGGAAGGTTTACTAAACCTTCTCTTTTCAGGGAATTACTCTGGTATTTCTTTCTTGGGATAAATCACGGTCTTCTAGAGGCAATTACTAAAGCCGCCACCGCCACTATTAAAATAACACCCCCGATTCCAAGGAGTATCAAATGTGTGCTAGCCTTCTGCGCAAGATACGTCTCTGTGAGTATGACAAAACTTGGAATTAATGGCAACAAAAGAAGAAGCTGGAACCATCCAAACGTCTCGTCAAGAGAATACACCGAAACATTATAGATTGACTCATTGTTGGCAAGGATGTCACTCATATAGAAAAAGTCTGGATGAAGCAGATCCTTACTATACCAGTCCTTCAGCAAGTCGTCGAAGTGTGTGGAATTTGGATCATTGGTATTTCCGTAGGGCAAACAGCTCCAAGACGTAACGTTGTCGAGTTCTAGGTTCGTAACCATCATAAATGATGATCCACCAGCACAGTACCAATATCCAGTAACCTCATCAAATAGTCCGTCGTGAGGATTTAGGCAACCGTAAGGTTCACCGCCAGTCCCATTTAAGCCAACTATAGAATCCCCTCTAACAACAATATGCACATTGCCCCAGTAGACACTAACATTTCCATATGTTGCCAACATATAGTTGACGGTATCGTTTAAAGTACTAACAGCATGAGACTGGTCATCTGGGACATCCGTATTCTGAGTCCAGAGTTGGAATATGGTCATAGCTGTTTGATTAGTAGCGTATTTATTCCAGCCTTTTAGATCAGTTATCGCAGCGCTAAGATTCACATTTTCTGGACCGGGGACACTATCAGGCAGCAGGTCTATGTAATCGGTTGCTAGATAATAAACCGAACTGTTAGTCATAATCCCCAGCATATCATTAATACTGACTGAGGTGGTTCCTTCTAATATTTTGAACATGTTGTATCCTCTGGTGTGGTTACTCATCCCCACGTATGCACCTGAAGTGTAATTATACCAGTTTACTAGATACCGTGGGAATGGCTTTGTGTCGTTAGCTATGGTTATGTCGTTTGGCTGTGTAGTGATATTCCAGCATGGAATGTTGCAGTTCTGCATCCATCCCGTATCTGAACCATTTTGCTGCGGTAAACTGGCGAAGGGTATAGGACCTCCCCAGTCGGTGCTGCTCTCCCATCCCGGTACAGCTGCGCTCCAATTGTATATATCGTTCCGTACCGGGCATATCGCGTTCCAAACATAGAAGGTTTCATTGTATACGCTGGCTACCATGTAGTTGAACATCGCTACTCCAAGCATTGCCAAAGCGTTCTTAAACTGGTTAACGTTTTGCGCAGTATCCATTAAGTAAAACTGTTCAAAACCGATAACGTTCTGGCTCGAAGAATAGTTCACCGCTAACGCCCAGTGATCAGTAGCGTTAATAGTTAATAGGACTCCATGATGAGTGTAGTAGGTCGTTAATGGTATATTAATTACTATACCGATGCCAGGAACCTTTATCGGTAAATTAATGGTTTCTTGCCTTAGAGGAACCCACATCCCCTTGTATTTGTACATGGTGTTGTCCGTACTAAGTTGCTCTATCCATACATCGCCAAGGTCTGGCTGATTTACCGTCGACATCCAAGAAAGGTAATCGTTGTGCCCTATTCCTATGAAAGGCAGTCCATAGAATATGACCCCGTAAATATTTAGTGGAGGCAGTGTACCTTGGGCGGGAGCCATTAGGTGTGCCATATGCCATTGTGTTACTCCATCCCATTCTAGGTGAGGATTAGTACCTAACATGGGATATGTTGTGTCTGAAAGAGTACCATAGACTGTCCACTCGTTACTTCCCTTATCTGAATCGGAAAGAGTGTCCATGGAGAGTGTATGGGGTCCACTCGCACTCTGGTACTTGTCAAGGTATGACATAACTCCTATTTTTTTAATTTCATCCGCTGCGTCTAACCAGTCGCTAATTACTTCGTTTGAGAATAGAAAGTTTATGAGTGCCCCCATTGAGGCTATGTGTGTTCCTTTTATTGGGGCGTTTTCCTTTATCCATGAGGGTAGTGTATTCCAGTGTGTGTAGATATAATAGTTAATTCCTGCGGCAAACGGTTCAATCATTATTTCTCTCATGGTTTCATTTATCTTCATGTAATCCGAGTCGCTCACAGCTATCTTTGACTGCCTTATCAGCCCGTCACACTCACCGTTTGAAAGGGTTTGGACTTTAAACTTGTAACCCGGCTCCAAAGTGTTATTTTTCGCGTAGGGTCCAAAAGTTTTAGATAGGGTGCCTGTAGCGGTGAGAAGGTTTAACATTAGTAGTTCGATTCCGTCCTCGGCCTGAGCGTGGCCGTGACCGAAGAAGGCACCCTGCTGGGTACTCGCGTTGATGTGGGGAATACCGTATATGTCTCTGATGATCGTTACGGTCTCTCCACCCGACTTGATTTGAGTCCCCTGAGCGGAATTCGCCGGAAAAGCAAGGATACCTGAATAACCATTAGCTCCGCTTGTGGCTAAGCCGTATCCGGTAACTACTAGAAGAGTGATAAAGAGAGCGGCTAAAGTAACTCCTAAGATTTTTTTCCTTTGCAGTCTCTCTTTCCTCCTTCATAGTTTTGATTATGTTTTTAATTTTTCTTGATAATAAAGTTTTCTCTTTTATATGATAAAAATTTTATTTTTCTTATTAATATAAAATAAGTTATAGATATTTAGTTAACTTTTATTTTACTTTTTTCAAGACACTCGGCTTAACAAGTCGTAATCCCTTAAGTTTGCACTTTCCTGTTAACCTGTGGAGATTCCTTGTTTCGAGTATTCTTTGATTGCCATTGTGGCGTTTTCGCGGACTTTGTATTCTTTGTCTTCCAGAAGCTTGGTGAGAATTTTTACTGCTTTTTGGTTTACTATTCCCTGCTCAGCGTATTTTGCTATGGCGTAGGCTGCGTTGGCTCTGGTGAGTTTGTCGCTGGATTCGAGAAGTTTGATTAGGGGTTTAATTGCTGTTTCATCTACTATTCCTCGTTCCGCGTATTCGGCTAGTGTGTAGGCGGCTTCTCCGCTGGCTAGGTAATCTGATTCTCCCAACATTCTTATTAATGGTTTGAGGGCCTTTTCATCCATTAAGTTTTGGTAGGAGTACATTAATAGGGCGAATGTGACGTTTTGGCGAACATCTATCCTTTTGTCATACATTAGTGTGATCAGCTTGTCTAGAGCCTCTTTTTTAAATAATCCTTGTTCCGCGTATCTTCCGAGTGCGTATGCCGCTGTTCTCCTAACTCTGCGGTTTGTATCGTCTAGAAGTGCTATTAGTGGTGCAAGTGCCCTATCATCAACGATTTCTCCCTCAGCGTATCTGCCGAGAGTTTCGGCTGCTCTTTCACGGATTTTTCCATTTTTGTCAGACAGTTGATTTATTACGTGAAGCAGCCCGTTATCTTGCATTTTCCTTTCCCCTTTTTCGAAAAAGAATAAGTTGTAATACTTTTTAGTATATTCTACTTTATTTTGTGAATAAGAACTTTTCGAATTTTTTGTTCCCATTTGCAGAAACATAGCTTAATTATTTTTAAAAAATGCTAGACCTTTTTTACCGTGCTTACTCTATTAGGTTTTTCTGGCATTTTCCATTCCCATAAGATAATCCCGTTATTTTTCGTGCAAGTGAGTAGGTTCTGTTTAACCATTTCGCTAATCTCGTTATCGATGTATTCTTTTGTGAAATTGTTTTTTATTCCCCTGAAAGTGTATAGGTTGTCTGCAAGTTTTTGTATGGGGCTTTTTTCCCCGTCTTTGAATTTGCCATAGTTCTCTATTAAATCATTCTTTAGAAGGTGCCAGGCTAAGGCTCTCCTCCTTCTGATTGCTACGTCTTTACGGTCTGCTTCGCTTGCTTTTCCCGCTTTTTCGGCTTTAACTTGGTTTTTTACGTATTCCGTTACACCCTTGTAGAAGTCCCTTACAACTTTGTTCACGTACTCTGCTGAGGCTCCCTCTGTTTCGGTCACCGCTCTGTTGGCATCGTATCTCAACCAGTTGTCCGTGAGGATTTTTACTCTATATTCGTCCGCCCGTTCTCTGACCTCTGTTCCGGGGAATGGTGCTAAGACGTGGTAGCCGTAGTAGGTTCCCAGACTCTGGGCGAACTCCATAGTTTCTTTTATCGTTTCTTCTGTTTCTCCCGGTAATCCTATTATGAAAGATGAGAGAACTCCTATGCCCACCTCTTTCGCGATTTTCACCGCTTCGCGTACCTGCTCCAGAGTTATCCCCTTTTTGCACGTTTTAAGAATCTTCGAGTTTCCGCTTTCAACACCGTACTGTATGAATATGCATCCTGCTTCGTACATTTTCTCAATCATCTCTTTGGTAACGGTATTGACACGCGCATTGGCACTCCACTTAAACTTCAGCCCTCGGCTAATAATCTCGTCACAGATTGCAAAAACGTGTTTCTTATTGACGGTGAAGGTGTCGTCTTCCACAATTATTTCATCGAAACCATAATCCAGAATCTCCTCCATCTCATCCACACAGATTTTAGGGTCACGGAACCTCATCTTTCTACTAGTCATTTTGGGGCCCACACAGAAAATACACCTGTTAGGGCAACCCCTACCCGTAACCATGCTGCAACCGGTTTTATAGGCAAGGTACTTGGATAAGGGAATCAAATGTCGGGCGGGAAAGGGCAGCTCGTCCAAATTCATCAGCAATTCTCTATCCGGATTTCTAATTATCTCCCCATCCTCTCTATAAGTTACACCCCGGATATCCTTAAGCTCCCTACCCTTAACAATGTCTAGAAGCGTGTACTCCCCCTCTCTCCTCACTATCATATCAATCCACGGGGCTTCAGTTAGAACCAGTTTATCCGCAAAGGTGGCGTGCGGACCCCCGATAATTGTTGTAGCTCCCTCAGCCTTGGCGATTTGGAGTATACGTTTAGCGTGAGGATAATTCATTGTAACAGAACCAGCTCCCACAATATCCGGTTTGTACTCCCTAATTTTGTCAATAATCTTTTCTCTGGAGAATTTGTAGACCACCATGTCTAGTATATCCACTTCGAATCCTCCATCCCCAAGAACTGCGGCGAGATAAGTAAGCCCCAGGGGAATTGTGGGACACTCAGAGAAAGGATACGGCGCATTTATGAGAAGGGTTCTGCTTGGCATAGTTCTACAACCCTTAAACCCAGTACTTAAGCATTATCCAGCTTATTCGCACTGATTCTATCACAAAATCACTCATTGAACCAAAATGGTGTTTAAAAAATCTTTCCAATTAATTTATAAATGACTATAACCAATTAATAAAAAATATCAGAAATACATCATTTTTGGAGGGTTTTTCTGTGTTGAGCGATCTCAATATTGATAGAGTTAACCAGCTAATAAGTAAAGTTAGTGACGTTTCAACCAGACTTCTATCAGAAAGAACGCTTGTGGAATCAAAGCTGTTTAACGTGACCGCCTATAATGGTTTGGCTTGTTTCCAGCTTTACAACGGATACCAGTACAAGATTATGAAGGAGCTAGCCAAGCACATCGACCCCGCCGAAATAGGAAGGAAATGCAAGACCCTGGCAATGATACCAAACGCTCTGGGCATGTGGGCTTTTATAGGATTGTACATGCTGGGAAGAATGCAGACACTCTATGATCTGGGAGGACCTGAGAATGAGCCGGAGGAGAGGAGGAAGGAGGTTAACTTCATACTCGATTTCTGGCAGAGAATGGCCAGTGCATACTATGATGGATTTCTATTCGCTGATGATAACGGTTTCAGAATCCCCATACTGCCGGGTTCCATACTGAATATGGTAAAGGAAAATCTTGTGGAGCTGGATAAAGACAAGGTTTCCAAATTAAAAAGAACTATGGCCCAGCTACAACTGACGGAGTTCCTCTACTATTGCGAGTGTAGAGCTTCCATACACGAGATGGGACCATACAAGATAGGTGACGACGAGATACTCGTATTCCGAGAGTTCTCCCCCCTGTGGGATGGAACCAACCTTAAATTCGAATGGGGAAACCTGGAAGCAAAGTCTCCGTTACCGAACATCTCCATTGCGTTAACCCTCAAGGGAATAGAATCGGTTGATTTCACAGATTACGGAACAATGTTCATCAAACCCGAAGACTATACGAATAACATCCGAAAAGTTGCAATGTTTACTCGTAAAGGCAACAAGATAGAACCAGTAGAAATGGATATTCTTGATGCCTTAAACCAGTTCGCACAAGATGCTCAAACGGAGCTCTACCTTAAATTTGCGGAGTGGCCCGAGGATATGAAGGTTCTCTCAGGGGCAGAGGTTTTCACAACATACCTTTTCACTTTCACCGACCTCGCAGGAATAACAAACAAATTCAAACTAGGCGTAAATGATGAAACCAAGAAAAAATGGTTTCCACGAATAATGAGTGAATGGAAAATAATGCACCCCTCCTGGGCACGAATCTTCCGACCCAAGGAGGAGTGGAAAAAAGATCCGACGTTCTACTGGATGGTAGAGAAATGAGTGTAAAGAGAACGGTAGAAGACTCAGAGGAGTATCCACACAACTATCCCTCAAGATTGGACTGGAAGGAATCCTGGTACTTTACCTACATGGACGCTAAAAACAAGGTCTGCGGAATTTTCTACATATCCACCTACCCAAATAACGGCAGAACAGATTACCTCACAACCTACTTAGTTAACGGAAAACTTGACGGCTACATGAACTCTACTGCAGTAAGCGGAAAACTGAGTGATATAACTGACGGAAAATTAACCTTTGAATTAGTAAACCCCAATAGGAGATGGAACGTTTTCCTAGAAACAGAGAAGGCCAACATGGACTTCAAGTTCCATGGAAGGTTTCCTCCATTTCGCTTCGACGCCGATAAAGCCTACGCCAAAGACGCTCTGGAACAGGAACATTACGAGCAGAGCTGCAAGGTAAACGGAACAATCAGATTCCCCGACGGAACCTCTATAGAGGTTGATTGTTATGGTCACCGGGACCACTCATGGGGCTTAAGAGACTACTCCAAAATAACAAAATGGGACTGGATGCAAGCCCAATTTGAAGAGTACGCGATGAACATAATACGACTAACAATAGGCAAGAAAACCGAAATCAGCGGCTTCATCTCAAATAAGAACGGCAACATCGAAATAGTAGACACGAAAATCGAAACCCAGTACGAGGAAGACCAGAAGACACCCCGGATGTCAACGTACTTGGCGATAGACGAAAATGGGCAGTCAAAAACAATCCATTCAAAGAAGATTTACGGAATAGTTTATCCGCCACGCCAATCTAAACAAGGAATCCGCACAGACATTTACGAAAACTTTTCCGAGTTTGAAGTCAAGAGAGAAAAGGGAAAGGGTTACGGGATTTCAGAATATCTGGTAACGGTTAAAGTCTAAGAGTAAAAAAATGATTGTTTACCCTGCTGATACAAATATCTTAGTATCGCATCATTTCACAGTGAGAGTGTGTCACAGTACTCCGGCTTTGGGACAATGTTATAAGCGCGTTATAGTTTGCTTAATCAAATAGCATCTTTTTTTTATATAAACATAAAATTTAAATATGTAAAGCCTGACTTTAAAAGTCAAAAAACTCTTTTATGGAGGAAAATGTGGAGGAAAAATCTGTGAAAACTTCAACTGTGCTTACATTGGTCGGCTGGATTGCAGTTATACTCAGTCTCATATTGGTTCTCATTGGCTGGATGGGACTATCGGGGGCAAGTACTTATATTATTCTGAGCTTTATCAACTATATTATCATTAGTCAAATCTGGTTTTTCATGGGTCTTGGTGCAGTTTCTTCTGCTAGCTCAATGATAATGATATCGGCAATTATCTTAGTTGCTGCAGCAGTAATACAATTAGTCGGCGTAATATTAGCTATGCGAGAGATGGAAAATAAAACTCCTACTATTCTTGTTTTGGTCGGCTGGATTGTCGTTATAATCAGTTTCATTTTGGTTCTCATTGGCTGGATGGGACTATCAGGGGCATATAACGTTTTGATTCTGTCTGTTGTCTTACCGATCATTAGTTCGTACATGGTTTTCCCTGCTATTCTCTATCATTTCATGGGTCTTGGTGCAGTTTCTTCTGCTAGCTCAATGATAATGATATCGGCAATTCTCTTAGTTGCTGCAGCAGTAATACAATTAATCGGCGTAATATTAGCTATGCGAAAGTAGATCAAAGAGCGGATTACCAGTACTTTGGGAACCTAATAAGGCATCCAAAAATTTCCCCTCTTTTTTATTTTTTAAAAATTCCAGTTTTATTTTTAGGGTTAGTTATTTTTTTTAAAGGTCAGGAATTCTGGCATCCAGGAAAAGTTCGGTATTCCAATTAATTTATAAGCAAATTATATAATTTAAGTAAATAACATCAACGAGGAATGAATATGTCGTACCGGAAAATTGCTGAGGGACTTATAAGTTGTGAAAAAAATGCTGAGGGTGTGCTCAGAGTAATAAATACTGTTCAAGATGTAGTAGCCCTTCTTAAATCGGGAGCGGAAGGGAAAATACCTATAGTACAGGACGCGGGAACCACAACCCTAGCGCCAGTACTTTCACGTGTCTGTGGGGTTGTTTGCTTATCGGGTGGTGTGGGTTCCCACCTGGCGATAGTTACAAGAGAGTTCGGTATACCCGGGTTGATGGGTGCCGCAATCCAGTACAACGGAGATCTAAACGGGAAAAAAGGAAAAATCGTAGCGTGTGGAGCATCTAAAGGTGAGCTGCACATTCTGGAAGATTAGCATTAAAAAGGGAGAAATATCCTCAACTGAATTTCTTTAATTTAGCCTTTTTTAAAAGTAAAACCCTAAACCTTTTATATAACATTTTTATATAACTCACAAATAATTTTTGTAAAAATTCTAGGGGTGTCCCTTGATGGATATTAAAGAGGCTAATGAGCTTATTAGGCATGTTTCTGAGGTTGTGGATTACCAGGTCACCCATAGGGGTCTTCTGGAATCGAAATTATTCCCGGTCACCGCGTACATCTGTGTATCCTTTTATAACAGCTACGACATACTCTACAACATCTTAAAAAGGGTATCAGAGAAGACCACCCCCGAAATAATGGGTAAAGAAAGTAGAAAGATACTCTCAGAACTGCATGCGATGACGATATTCTACATACCCCTATACTATATGGTAGGCAGAATGGGAGAGATATTTGCCAACAAAGGAGACCCGAAAAGAGAACCCAAAAGAAAGAGGAAGCAGACCATTTTCATCCACGACTTCTGGAGAAGACTGGCCTCCTCATACTTCCCCGAAGGCAAGTTGACAGTGTATGATTCCAACTGGGAGAACCTAGCTCTAAATCAACCCGATGTGGACCTTGTTAAGGAACAAATCATAGACATAACCCCGGAGGAAGCGGCTAAAATCAAAAAGACGGCGGCTAATCTGGAAGTATTTTCATTTCTCGACGAGTGCGAAGCCAGAGCAAAACTCGGCGAACACGGACCCTACAAAATAAGCAAAAATGAGACACTGGTTTTGAGGGAAATATTGCACCTTTACGATGGGAGAAAACCGCACTTCCCTTGGTCGGTGACTGAAGCCAAAGCACCCTACACAAACATCGCTTTCGCCTTTCGATTAAAGAATGTGGAAGCAAAATTCGACGACTTCTCAACCATGACCACAACTCCCAGCGACTTCACAGAAAAAATAACCGGCGTCGCCCTCCTTAGGCGAGACGGAAAAAAGGTAAAACCAGTCGACATGGATGAGTTGGGAGCATTCAACGATTATGCCGTGAAAGCCCAAGAGGAGTTGTATATTAGGTTCTCCGAATGGGATAGAAGGCAACGTCTAATCGCGGGGGCATTCGCATACTGCTACGGATACGCCCGATACACAAATTTTGTAGGAATCACGAATCAGATAAACTGGGATCTCACGGAAAGAACAATGAAAAAATATGTGCCCTTCTTTATGGAGAACGACTTCGACCCTGGAATTCCCCGACTCTTCAGAACCGAGGAAGAGAAAAAGAAAGACCCCTCACTTTACCTAATAGCCGAAGACTAAATTAGACCAAACAACGGACAATAATAAAAAACAGAATAAGAGAATAAAATTAACAAGCAAAATATTTTTGGGAGGGGCGGCTTTACATCCTTTCATTTTCTTTGTTCAATTTTTGCTGCAACTTTTGTTCTAGCTTTTCCTTTCCTATCTCTACCCATTTCCACGTTATTGTGTGGTCATCCTTGGTGTATTCTAGTAGTCCCTCGTTGATAAGTTGGTTTATGCCCCATTCCACCCATTTTCTTGAGAGGACGTCTGATATGGCTTTAATGGAGTATACTTTGTCCACGAGGAGCTTCGTTGGGTCTTCTCCGTTGTCTAAAATTTTTCCATGTCTCTCGATGCGGTCGTTTTTCAGAAGTCTCCAAGCTAGTGTGCGTCTTTTCCTAATGAGGTAATCTTCTTTTGCTTCCGGTGTGTTTAGTATTCCTTCCTCCACCTCTTTTTGTTGTATTCTTATGAATTCCTCTATGGCGGCGTTGAAATCTTTTACAGTCTTGTTTAGAAGTTCTTTGGGAACCTCGTCGCTTTCTGTTACCGCTTGGTTTGCGTCGTATCTGAGCCAATCGTTGTGAAGTATTCTTATTCCGAATTCTTTGGCTTTCTCCCTCACTTCCGTTCCTGGGAATGGTGAAAGAATGTGGTAGCCGTAGGCGGTGTTTAATTCCGCTCCGAACTCCATTGATTCTTTCATGGTTTGGGGTGTTTCGCCGGGCAGTCCCATTATGAACGAGGCGAGGACATTTATTCCCGCGTCTTTCGCAATCTTCGTTCCTTTTCTCAGCTTTTCCCTGGTTTGTCTCTTTCTTGCTAGTTCAAGTATTCTATCATCTCCGCTCTCCGCGCCATAACAGAAATAGTAGCATCCCGCCTCCCTCATTCTTTTCACGAGATCCGGCGTGACGGTGTCACATCTGGAGAATGCACACCACTTAATCTTCAACCCTCTACTCAGTATCTCATCACAAATCGCGTAGACGTGTTTGTGATTCATAGTTAATTGGTCATCCTCTACACAAATGTCATCGAACCCTTGACCAATGATTATTTCCATCTCGTCAACAACAAGTTTCGGGTTTCGATAACGGGCTTTTGCGCCAACCATTTTGTGTCCTACGCAGAATATGCAGTGGTAAGGGCATCCGCGAGCGGTAATCATGCTGGCTCCCACCTTGTAGGCGTGGTATTTTGCCAGCGGAAGAAGGTGACGCGCCGGAAAAGGCAACTCGTCCAAGTTCTGGATAAAAGGCCTATCCGGATTAACAACGATTTCCCCGTCTTCCCTATAAGTAATTCCAAGAATATCCTTAAAGTCTCTGCCCTTAACCAGGTCTAATAACGTATACTCCCCTTCCTTTCTGGCAATAACATCAATGTAAGGTGCCTCAGTCAAACACTCCTCATCCCAAAACGAAACATGACATCCGCCCATAGCAGTCATAGCACCCATTTCCTTACAGACCTTCAACGCCCGCAACGCAGTAGGATAGTTCATGGTGACAGGGCCAGCCCCGCATATATCGGGTTTGAACTCTCTCATTTTCTCCTTAATCCTTTGTATGGAAAATTTTGTGACAACCATGTCCAGAATTTCAACCTCGTACCCCTTCTCCTCAAGCACAGCTGCCAGATAAGTTAATCCTAGGGGTAGGGTTGGGCATTCCGAAAAAGGATAGGGAGCATTAATTAACAAGGTTCTCATTACCGATACCTCACCTGTCTTGCAATTCAAATTATTCAACGCAAATACATCAAACAAAATACTTAAAGTTTACGTAGTTATAAAAATTAGCTCACAACAGGTTAAACCCGCGGAGCAGAGAATAGATTAAAGTTTAGCTACTACGGGCTCCGCGAGATTTCTGCTTGACGAATTCTCCACCTATATTAGTCCAGAACCATGTTACCGAGCTGTCATCCTTGGTGTAGTCAAGAAGACCTTCCTCAACCATTTTCCTTATTTCCTCGGCGACCTGATCTTTCGTTAGGATGGATGAAACCGTTTTAAGGGTGTAGAGCTTTTCTATGAGAAGCTCAGCGGGTTCTCCGTTTTCTGTAAACCTGCCATGCCTCTCTATGTAATCGTTTTTCAGTATCTGCCAAGCTACCATTCTCCGCTTCCCTAGCTCTATTTCCTCCTCATCCCTCTTGCTAAGCTTTCCCTGCTTTTTGAGTTCTTCCTTCCTCTCTATAGCCGCCTCTATGGAATCATTAAACTCCTTAACCACCCTGTTTATGTACTCAGCGCTCGCATCCTCCGTCTCCGTAACAGCTTGGTTGGCATCATATCTCAGCCAGTCGTTGTGAAGAATCTTCAACCCCAGCTCCTCTGCCCTCTCTCTGACCTCAGTGCCCGGGTAGGGCGAAAGGATGTGGAAACCATACAAGTTACCCAGAGACTTTCCAAACTCAAGAGACTCCTTCGCCGTTTCCTTGGTCTCCCCCGGAAGCCCCATTATAAAGGAGGAGAGACTATCTATTCCAACCTCGTTAGTCAGAGTTATACCCTTCCTTATTTTTTCTAGGGTTGTTCTCTTCTTCGCTAGTTCCAGTATTCTCTGGTTTCCGCTCTCAACGCCATAGCAGATGAAGAAGCAACCCGCCTCTTTCATTTTGCTCAAAAGTTCCTTTGTTACGGTGTCCACTCTTGAGAAAGCTGTCCACTTAACCTTAATGCCTCTCTCAAGCAGCTCGTCGCAGAAGGCTGAAACCCTCTTGTGGTTAATTGTCAGAAGGTCGTCCACAACATTAACCTTTTTGAAGCCGTAGTCATAGACTATTTGTTCAATCTCGTCAACACACAGTTTTATGTCTCTGAACCTTGGCTTCCTTCCAACCATTTTGTGACCAACGCAAAAGGTGCAGTTGTAGGGGCAGCCTCGACCAGTGATCATGTCGCAGCCCGCTTTGAAGGCTCTGTACTTTGATATGGGAACAAGATGTCTCGCCGGAAAGGGCAACTCATCTAAGTTCTCAATGAGCTTCCTGTCAGGATTCTTTATGATTTCCCCATCCTCCCGGTAAGTTATACCATCAATGTCACATAGGTCTTTGCCTCCCACAATATCCAAGAAGGTATACTCACCTTCCCCTCGGACGACAATATCAAGGTAGGGTGCTTCCTCCAGCGCTTCCCTATCATAGAAGGTGACATGGCAGCCTCCTATAACAGTGGTAGCCCCCAGATTCTTACAAACTTCAATTGCGCGGAGAGCAGTAGGATAATTCATAGTTACTGGTCCAGCGCCGCAGATGTCTGGTTTGAACTCTCGTATTTTCTCCTTAACCTTTGGTATGGAAAATTTTGATACAAGCATATCTAAGATTTCAACCTCGTACCCTTTCTCTTCAAGCACAGCCGCCAGATAAGTTAATCCCAGGGGTAGGGTCGGCCACTCCGAGAATGGGTAGGGAGCATTTATCAACAGGGTTCTCATTACCTATTTTCCTCGCCTATTTTACGATTCAACTTGTTTAACGCAAGTACAACAAATAAAATAAAATTTACGTGGTTATAAAAATTAGCTCTTCACTTGTCCAAATTCGCAGGTAATAAATCCGCGTAGCGGTTGGCTACTTGGAGGTCTGCAAGAGTGTTTCTCGATGCTTCCTCCGTCCACTTAAGTCAGTCCAGAACCAGGTGACCGAGCTATCATCTTGGGTGTAGTTGAGAATGCCCTCCTCATGCATTTTCCCTATTTCCTCAGCAATTCGGTCTTTCGTCATGAAAGATGAAACAGGATTAAGTTTGTGGATTTCTTCTGCGAGAAGCTCAACAGGATCCCCGTTTTCTGTGAACCTGCCGTGCCTCTCTATGTAATCTCTTTTCAGTAGATGCCAAGTGAACACTCTCCTCTCCCTGAGTTCTATTAATTCCTTGTCCTCCTTGCTCAGCTTTCCCTGCTTTTTGCGTTCTTCTTCTCCACTCTTTATGGTTTCTGTCAATGTGTCATAAAACTCCTTAGCCACCTTGTTTATGTACTCAGCGCTCACACCCTCGGTCTCCGTAATGGCCTGATTAGCATCATACCTGTACCAGTTGCTGTGAAGAATCTTCAACCCCAGCTCCTCCGCCTTCTCCCTAATCTCTGTGCCAGGATAGGGGGTGAGTATGTGGAAACCGTACCAGTTGCCCAGAGACTTACCAAACTCCAGAGACTCCCTAACCGTCTCCTCAGTTTCTCCGGGAAGTCCTAGTATAAACGAGGATAGTGTGGTTATTCCCACCTCATTTGATAGGGCGACACCTTTTCTTATTTTTTCCAGCGTTAGTTTCTTCTTTGTCAAGTCTAGTATTCTCTGGTTTCCGCTCTCCACGCCGTATAAGATGAAGATGCAGCCGGCTTCTTTCATTTTGCTCAAAAGTTCCTTTGTGACTGTGTCCAATCTTGCGAAAGCCGTCCACTTAACCTTAATGCCTCTATTAATTATCTCGTCGCAGAATTCGAAAACCCTCTTGAGCTTAAATGTCAGAAGATCGTCTACAACGTTAACTAGGTCGAAGCCGTAGTCGAAGACTATTTCTTCAAGCTCATCAATACACAGCTTTATGTCCCTAAATCTAGGCTTCCTACCAACCATTTTGCCTCCGACACAAAAGGTGCAGTTGTAGGGGCATCCTCGTCCGGTCATCATGGCGCAGCCAGTTTTGTAGGCTCTGTACTTGGATAGGGGGATGAGATGCTTCGCTGGGAAGGGAAGTTCATCCAAGTTCTCTATAGGTGTCCTAGGAGGGTTCTTTATGATTTCCCCGTTCTCCCTGTAGGTTATGCCGTCGACATCTTTTAGATCTCTGCCTTTAACAATATCCAGTAAAGTGTACTCACCTTCTCCTCGGGCGACGATATCCAGGTAGGGTGCTTCCTGCAGAGCCTCCTTGTCGTAGAAGCTAACGTGGCATCCTCCCATAATCGTGGTAGCTCCGAACTTCTTACAAACTTTCATGGCGCGAAGAGCGGTCGGATAATTTATAGTAATAGGGCCCGCACCAGCGATGTCTGGTTTGAACTCTTTCATCTTGTCAGCAATCTTCTTAACAGAAAATCTTGAAACGAGAAGGTCGAGAATCTGAACTTCGAAGCCCTCTTTCTCAAGGACACCTGCGATGTAGCAGAGTCCCAGGGGAGGGGTAGGTCCCTCATTAAAGGGGTAGGGAACATCCACAAGGAGTACTTTCATGTATAAACTCACCAGACTATTTAGGGACAATACTAAGTAACTTGTTAAGTCAACTAATAGAATATAACGATGCTTTTTGAAAATAAAATACTTTTCCTATTTAAGCATTATTCTATAGCGTTTAGCTATTCTGGGTTTCGTAGGATTTCCACTTGATTCTTCTGTCTCTTACCTATGTCAGCCCAGAACCATGTCACCGAGTTTTCATCCCGGGTGTAGCTGAGATCTCCTTCCTCAAGCATTTTCCTTATTTCCTCAGCGACCTGATTCTTCTTTAGAATGGATGAAATGGCCTTGAAGGTGTAAAGCTTTTCTACGAGAAGCTCCTCGGGGTTCCGCTTTTCTGTAAACCTACCATACCTCTCTATGTAATCGTTTTTCAGTATCTGCCAAACGAACCTTGTCCTCTTTCTAAGCCTTACGTCTTCGAAGTCCTTCTTTGTAAACACGCCCTCTTTGAGTTCTTCCCCTCTTTCCATAGCTGCTTCTACGTAGTTCATAACATCTTCAATTGATTTATAAAACTCTTTAGCCACCTTGTTTATGTACTCGGCGCTCGCACCCTTTGTCTCCGAAACAGCCTGGTTGGCATCATACCTCAGCCAGTCGCTGTGAAGAATCTTTAACCCAAGCTCCTCCGCCTTCTCCCTGACCTCAGTGCCCGGGTAAGGTGAAAGGACATGGAAACCGTACTGGCCGCCCAGAGACTTCCCAAACTCAAGAGACTCCCTGACCGTCTCCTCTGTCTCCCCCGGAAGCCCCAGTATAAACGAAGACATAGTGGTTATTCCCACCTCATTTGACAAGCTGATCCCTTTCCTTATTTTTTCCAAGGTTGTTCTCTTCTTCACCAGATCCAGTATCCTCTGGTTTCCGCTCTCCACACCGTATAGGATAAACATGCAACCGGCTTCTTTCATTTTGCTCAAAAGTTCCCTAGTGACAGTATCCACCCTTGAGAAAGCCGTCCATTCAATCTTAAGTCCTCTATTATCTAGCTCGTCGCAGAATGCGAAAACCCTTTTGTGATTAATTGTCAGAAGGTCGTCCACAACATTGATTCTATTAAAGCCGTACCTGTAAACTATTTCCTCGATCTCGTCAACACACAGTTTTATGTCCCTAAACCTCGGCTTCCTACCAACCATTTTGCCTCCAACACAAAAGGTACAACTGTAGGGACAGCCTCGACCGCTCATCATATCACAGCCAGATTTGTAGGCTCTGTACTTGGATAGGGGGACAAGATGCCTAGCTGGCCATGGGAGTTCATCCAGATTTTCAATAGGCTTCCTGTCAGGATTCTTTACAATTTCTCCGTTTTCCCTGTAGGTTATGCCGTCAATACTTTTTAGGTCTCCGCCTTTAACAATATCTAGGAAAGTGTATTCGCCTTCCCCTCGGACCACGATATCTAGGTAGGGTGCTTCCTGCAAAGCCTCCTTATCGTAGAAGGTAACGTGGCAACCTCCCATAACCGTGGTAGCCCCGAACTTCTTGCAAACTTCCATGGTACGAAGTGCTGTGGGATAACTTATGGTAACTGGGCCGGCACCGACGATGTCTGGTTTGAATTCTTTCATCTTGTCAACAATCTTCTTAAGGGAAAATCTTGAAACGAGAAGGTCGAGAATCTGAACCTCAAAGCCCTCCTTCTCAGCTACAGCTGCGATGTAGCAGAGCCCTAATGGGATTGTAGGACACTCGGTTAATGGGTAAGGAACATTTAGTAGGAGTACCTTCACTCAATCACCCACCAGACATCTCGAAACGAAACTAAGTAATTGGCGGCAGCTCTACGTTAAACAATATAATATGTTATAATTATGATTATACGGATTAATCAACGGAGAAGATAAAGTTTCCTATCGTATTTCCTATTCGGATACCGGGAAATTTTCGAAAACATATATGTCTTCATGATGTATGAAACCTACTTATTCAACCGGATGTATCTGCGATGAAAAACTGCATCTACTGGTAATCATTAAGATGGATTAGGATGATATATTGCAAGTTGCCCATTGTTTAATGGTTGCCATTTTTAGGGAGAAACTATTGATGAAGCCTTGAAGAATATAAGGGAAGTAATACATATTCGCATTTAGGAGACGAAGATTGAGGATCTCAACAAGTTTATTAGATTCAGGGAACTTGAAATAGTCCTAGATGTCCAAGCTTCCCGCAATTAAGTTCGGTGAGCTGGTAGAGTTTTTAAAATTCAGACAGCAATGAACCCGGAATCATAGATTTCGAAAAAAATTTGAGATGGGAAAAGTTAAATATCGTTCGGTATTGAAATAGTTTAAGATTGAGTTGATTGTTTAGGTTTGTTAGGTGTGTTTTATGAAGTTGATGCTTCCAGACGGGAAAGAAGTGAACGGTGTTGAGGTTGGATTCAGTGTTGTAAGTGAGAAGTGGAATGAGTATAAGCTGGAGAATGGAAAAGTGTTAAAGGTTAAACCTGTTGTTTTGAAGGTCTACGAGTTAGACGAGTTAGATCCTTTAACAGGTGAACCAGACTACTTGGTGAGGTCGCAGACCGTTGTCTCTGTCAGTCCACCTAGTAGGGAGGAAGTGAGCTGTGATTGAGCATTCAAGGATTAAAGACTCTTCCTATTCTAGTGTAACCCAGAAGGGGGAGGCGGAGTCAACAAGTGATAGAGGAACAGTAAGCACCACCACTAGTGATGGGAATTTTTACAGGGCTATTGGCAGAACGGTGGAGGACTGGACTGAAGTTACGGAGTATGGCTATGAGTTTAAAAAGAACAACCTAGCGTTTGAAAGAGTTAAAAACGAGCTTTTCCGAAACTATGTGGGGAAGTGGGTGGCCTTTGAGAATGGTAAGATGATAGTTGCCGACTCACCCGAGAAGCTCAACCTCTCGAAAACCGCCAAACACAGAATAATTCTTAAAGTGACCGAAAAACTCCTCAAGCAACCAAAGGAAATCTACTTGGGGGGAACAAGCCTACGAATAAAGTAATATACACCAACCCCTACGCAGACGAGAAGTTCAACTATTTTTGCCCAGCAATCAAGCTGAAAATATCAAACTTCGTAAGCGGGGAAGAAATCGAAATGGTGACTCTCCTCGACACCGGCTTCGACGGGGATATTTTAATTCCTTGGAAAACCTATCAGGACTTAAATCTAGAAAGCTGCCAGCTTCCAGATATCTTCACACAGCGGGGAATAACCGTGACGGGGGAAAAGAAACGACTAATATCTTCCCACGCTAAGGTTGAACTAGGAAATCTAACTCTCTATACAGTTGTTAAAACATTCAAGGACAACAAGGTCGCCGCCATCGGAAGAGGCTTCATCGAAGACTTTACAACAATCCTAAATGGCTCAAAAAAATTAATAACAATAAAAGAAAGTGGAAAAGGCTAGGAATAACTCAAATCTTTAACCATCATGAATAGAGTGTTCAAAGAGTTGAGTCCTTTTCGGGATAGATAGATTCTAGCTACTTCTTTGGTATTTCTCTTATGGCTCCCTTGTTGGCGGAGGATGTTGTCTTCGCGTATAATGCCAGAAACCCTTTCACGACTTTAGGCTTGGGAGGCGTCCACTTTTGCAACCTTCTCTTAATTTCTTGGTCACCAAGTTTAACATTCAGTTTTCTGTTCGGAACGTCTATCTCGATTATATCTCCTTCTTCGACTACCGCTATGGGTCCGCCCTCTATAGCTTCGGGGGACACGTGACCTATGCATAGTCCCGCTGTTCCGCCTGAGAATCTCCCATCGGTTACTAGGGCTACAGATTTGTTCAAGTCGCTTTCCGAAATCCTTATGGTGATCATGAGCATCTCCCTCATGCCGGGGCCGCCTTTCGGTCCTTCGTATCTTATGACAACCACATCTCCCGGTTTTACTTGCTTATTATCGAACGCTTTATGGCAGTCTTCCTCAGACTCAAATATCCGGGCGGGTCCACTGTGGACTAGCATGTCTGGGTGAACAGCCGACATCTTTACGACTGCGCCGTCTGGAGCCAGATTGCCGTAGAGGACCGCTATGCCTCCCTCCTTCATGTACGGCCTGTCAATGGGTCTTATTATCTCATCGTCTCTAACAAGTACTCCCTTAAGGTTCTCGCCTACTGTTTTTCCTGAAACGGTTAATGCTTCAAGGTGCAGCAAACCCTCAAGTCTATTCATCACCGCTGGAACGCCGCCTGCCTTCTCCAATTCACTGAAATTGCGTGGACCATTGGGTTTTAATCTGCACAAATTAGGGGTCTCACGGCTGAGCCTATCGAAGTCTTTAAAATCAATGCGGATACTCACCTCATTTGCTATAGCGGGTAGGTGAAGAGTGGTGTTGGTCGACCCTCCAATAGCCATATCGACTCGAATTGCGTTCTCGAAAGCCTCTTTGGTCAATATTTCTGAGGGCTTAATCCGCTTTTCAACCAGTTTCATTATTTGAAGCCCCGACTCTTTGGCTATACGCATCCCCTTCGCCTCAGTCGCGAAGTACGTGGCGCAGCCGGGAAGAGATAATCCCAACGCTTCAGTCATGCAAGCCATGGTGGTGGCTGTTCCAAGAACATTGCATGCTCCCGGACCAGGGCACGCTGAACCAACCTTCTCCAAAAATTCCTCAGGCCCCAACTCGCCATCTTGGAACTGTCTATAAGCTCTGGCAAGGTCGAAAACAACTATCTCTTCCCCCCTGAATCGACCGGGGCGCATCTGTCCTCCCGTAACAAATATGGTAGGTATGTTTACGCGGGCCGCACCCATAAGCATGCCTGGAACAATCTTATCACAGGTACATAAACAAACCATTCCATCGAAAAGATCCGCGTGTCCCTGAACCATAGCCTCAATTGAATCAGCAACCAAATCCCGGCTGGGAAGAGGATAACGCATCCCGGTGAATCCCTCTGAGTATCCGTCGCATACGGCAATCGTGTTGAACTCCATAGGGGTTCCTCCACCTGCTCTTATTCCTGCTTTAACTGCTTCAGACACCTTGTTCAGATGTATGTGTCCAGCAACGACCTCTGTCCACGAATTTGCTACAGCGATTACCGGCCGTTGCATCTCTTCTTGGGTGAATCCGGCTCCTCTAAATAGCGGATATATCATCTTTCGAGACAAAATTTAACCTCCAAAAGTTGCAATCTTTCCTATAACACTAATATAGAAATTATCCTATTTTTACCTAATGAGGCTTTTCATATGTTCTAGAGCTTCGCTCAAAATTTTGTCTCCTTCCTTAGCGTCGTCGGCTTTTGTGGAGGCAATAATTCTCATCATAACCCGATTCCCAAAACCTGAAGGATACGATTTTATTGAAACCTGCGGAAACTTCTCCATAACCTTTCTAAAAAGTGGGGCAAGCGCAGACTCATCGCCCACATCCACAACCAGCTCTGCTGTTCTAACAACGCCTTTCGTTCTCTCTGATAATAGAGGGATTGCCATTTCGAGAAGGTACATCATCTCCGAGGGAACACCTGGCAAAACCAGAATCCTCGTTGAACCATGCCTTAAGAAAATTCCCGGAGCTACACCCACCGCATTAAAAATAGGAGTGCTATCCTCCGGTAGAACCGTCATCTTCTTCCTATCCTCTGTCATTTCCGGACTGGAAACATACCCTGCTTCAAAGAGCTGCCGGTACTTATCCCTAACCGTCTCTAGAGTTCTAGGCTCAACACTCATCCCCCTCTCAAGAGCCTTTGAGACCGCCTCTAAAGTGATATCTCCAAGAGTGGGCCCCAAACCCCCAGTAATAACAATGAGTTCCGCTTCTTTGTCCAAATACCTTTTAATAACCCCCTCGATCTCCTCTAAACTGTCAGGCACCACACTAATACCCGAAACCTCAAATCCGAGACCGGTAAGCCTCTTTGCTATCCAGTGACTATTATAATCAAGGATTTTACCATTTAATAGCTCATCGCCCACAGCAATAACATAGGTTTTCAAACATAACCCTCCAAAGGAATGTGAAGCGTATAAAACATGAAACATTTATTTTTGACATAATAAAGGCTTTTATTCGCAATTAAAAATAACCGAACTCACATTAGATGTATGGATGTGAACTAGCCGATCTTACTTTTAACTCCCTAAAAACGATGAAGTCCCCTCTCATTTGATTAAAACAGGAAAGTTGCTCTTAGAAATCTGCTTTTTGCGTAGAGTCCATTTATTATTCTATTATTGTGCGACCCCGCTGGTTTTTTTAACATTTAAGTCATTTCAAATGGGAGAGTTGAAATTCTTTATGCTGAGAATTTGTTTTTTGTCGAATTCACCAATAAATTAACCGAATCCCCTTAATGTATTAATTCTGCAATATACTGGAATTCCTTCACTTATCGTCGAGGGCTTAACTGTTTCATTAAAGTTTTAACCATTGTTTTACCCCTTTATTGGGAGGCTAATTTAAAAGTTGAATACTATTAAAAAATGTAACGGAATATGTCATACGGGCTTTTGCGTTATAAGCAGTTTCAAAATATGTAGACATGAATCTAATATTTATCCAATATGAATCTAATATTTGTCCAAAATGATAAATTTGAAAACGTATTTAAGAAAGATTATCTAAATAGTTACTTGGGTGTAAGAAGTGTGAGTGCTGATAACTTGGGCAATCTAAATATGGATGAGCTTTTTAACGTTGTTGAAACGAATCTGGGAAATTGGAAAGCGAATGCTATTTTTATAGTGGATTTTAATTTTAATATCTGGGGTAAAAAGGGAGACATTTCCGAAGAAGTATTGAACTTTTACCACAAATTCCCTCTCCGGGAAATGCACGTAGGAGACACTATGCACAACGAAAGCACTTACATGATGAAGGTCACCGAAAAAACGGCTGTAATAATCAGAATGGATGACGCCCACATAGCAAGGCTTTCCGCCATTAACTTGAAGGGGAGGATAAACGCTCTATCTCCATTTTACACCCTAGAGAAATATGTAAAGGAAACAAAAAAACTAAACGAAGTAGGAAAAACGGCTAGAAGGATGTGGTAACATGGACCTAACAATAATATTTCGGGTGATAGTAATCGCCGTTTCAGCGGCAATTATCGCCTACTTGGTTAATGTCTACGCCAAACAGAGAGAAAAGGTAACGCTTGTCTTGCTAGCTTTTTTCTTGGTATACAGCTTGGAACGTGTTTACGCATTCTTAGGAGAACTTCACTTAATTATAACTAGCTGGGTAATAGAAATCAGCATAGGCATGATTTTATCGGCGGCAGCACTCGCAATCCCCATTGCTCTGATGAGACTCAAAGAGTTATATGCCTTACCACCTCTAGTTGGAATAGCTTTAGTTGCGGTGAACATGGTATCGTCATACTCCAGAGAGCTTATTGTATACCTTTTTAATATCATATTTTACCTAATGGGCTTTAACATATGGTACCCAACGATAGACTTGATTAATAGAGTGTACCTTCAAAACAGTTACATCGCCCTGTTCGCTAATCCCGTAGATGTTTTACTTATTCCCGACTTATCATATACCTACCTGTTAATATCAGGGATACTCGTAGCTCTTCCCACATTTGTGATGTTTGCTATACTCACTTGGAGAGAAAAAAGCGGGAAGGCCTTAGGCTTCCTCATAGGATTAATAATAATTTCTGCAGGCGCCGCGTTTGGAGCGAATCAACCATATATACCCTTCGAACTGATAGGAATCAGCATTATAGGTCTAGGAATATTTGGATTAATCGATAAATACGTGTTCAAAAAAACGGAAACCTAATAGCAATAAACAAAATGATTCTGCAATCTTAATCAATCAAGGCTCAATGAGCCTAATCTCTTTTTTTTAAATTAAGCCTAGACTCGTAATATCTTAATACGGAGCCACCATAATCGCTTTTTGTAGGTGACCAACAATTCCCAATCAACGCCAATACCAAGCCAGATGCTTGTCACAAGATTCCAAAATACTTTACAAAAACAAATCACTTGTTTGTCACAAGATCCCCAAGCTATACAAAAAATTTAAATTCTTCTGAACTTACTTTACACGAAATAAGCGTAATAAAGAATAAGAAATTTATGATTTCGAGTAATATTCAAGCAATCGTGATAAGACTATAAAAACCAATTCCCAGAGCTTGGGTTCAGGCAATAAAATGAAAAATAAGAGGTGCCAAAAATGCCAGAAAGAAGCCATAGTGAAAAGTCAATTCTTGGAGCAAAGACTAGAGTTAAGGATGTATCTCCAACTAGTGGAATGTGTCCCATTTGTGTCTATGAGTGTCGGTCTCTCTGTGAGGTCGGAAAGGCTGCTTTTAGGGGAAGAGAAGCGCTCTATCCTCTCCCAGAGCAGTACGGAATGAGCACTGCGGCGTCCAACAAGTATTACATTGTCGATTGGTCCGATTTCCAAATTATGGTGGATGTTATTGGAGCTAAGGGTATAGAGCCAGACTCCGATAAAGCAATCTTCCCTGCGGTAGACATTAAAACTGTTGTCGGTGGAGTCAAACTCAAAATTCCAGTCTTCACAGCGGGATTAGGTTCGACCTACGTAGCCAAGTATAATTGGAGCGGCTTAGCTATAGGCGCAGCGATATCCGGCACCATGCAGATAATAGGTGAAAATGTTTGTGGAATGGACCTAGATGCAGAGTTCACCGGTGGTTTGGTTACAAATTCTCCCGATATGAACAACAGGGTTGAATCTTACAGAGAGTTTTGGGACGGGGAATACGGAGACATCGTGGTACAAACCAACGTCGAGGATCAAAGATTAGGCGTAGATGTATACGCCCTATCAAAACTGGAAGTTAACATAATTGAAAGAAAGTGGGGGCAAGGCGCAAAAGCCCTAGGTGGCGAGGTTAGGATAAGTGATATTGATCATGCCAAGATGCTTAAGGACAGAGGTTACATCGTTATTCCAGATCCCGAGGATCCAAATGTTATAGAGGCGTTTAAAGAGGGGACCTTCAAGTCCTTTGAGCGTCACAGCAGGGTAGGGATGCCTGAGAAGAAAAGCTTTCTGGAGGACGTAGACCAGCTAAGAGGACAGGGTGCAAAACGGGTCTTTTTGAAAACTGGGGCGTATAAGCCAGCCGTTGTTGCTTTCACGTTGAGATGCGCTTCTGAGGCTAAGATTGACGCAGTCACTTTTGATGGAGCGGGTGGTGGAACTGGCATGAGTCCCGTTCCTATGATGATGGAGTGTGCCACGCCCACAGTTTTTCTGGAAGCACAGGTTTTAGAATGCGTTAATATGTTGAAAGCGAATAACATGTACGTACCGGACATTGTTATGGCGGGCGGTTTCACTAGTGAAACTCAGATATTCAAATCCATTGCACTCAGTAATTTTGATAGTGAACCCTTCGTGAAATCAATTGCTATGGCTAGAGCTCCTATCACCGCAGTTATGAAAGCTTCCTACTTCTCGGAACTCGCCACGGAAAACTCACTGCCACTGGAGTTCGTAAACCAATATGGCAACGAGCCGAATAAGTTCTTTGTGTGCAGCACTGAGCTTCGTGAAAGATTCGGTAAAGACTATGATATGATTCCCCCGGGTGCGATAGGCCTCTACAGCTTCTACTCCGACAAACTGGCAACAGGATTAAAACAGCTGATGGCTGGAGTAAGAAAATGGAAGCTGAACCTAATAAACAGACATGACATAGCCTCACTAACGGAACGAGCCAAAAACATAACAGGGATTCCACTCATAGAAGAGACTGAAAAAGAAGCGATGAGACGAATAATCGAAGGCTAAATTTTTCCAAACACTATCCTTCCTTTATTTCCGCTAGCAGCGATTTCTAGAATCATGAAAATTTATCCTGGTCTTCGCTAAAAGTCCAACAATTTCAATGAGGCACCAAGTAGATAGGATGTTTTTGCTATTTTTCTTTTTCGTATTTTAAAACTAGATGTTCTAGGTTTATTTTGCTTAAGAGTTCTATAATGATTTCCTTATTGAATTTAGCGAGTTCTGAGAAGAATTCAAAGATTTTTTCGAATCTTTTTTCCAAATTAACCTTCATGGCCAGGTTTTCTAAATCAATTTTTCCGACGGTGTATCTCAGTATGTCTGTGTCAATCTTTTGGCTGAAGTCGTTTTTTACCCTTTTTAATTCCAAGTTCTTTGATTCTTGTTCTCTTCTTTTTATATCTAGCAGGTATAGTTTGCCTTCGAATCTGCTTTTAAATAAGCGAAGTTTGAAGAGGAATTCCATAATTTTTTCCAGGTTCTCTTCATTTTCAACTTTGGTTCCAACGATAATGGCGATTTTTTCTGAAAGTTTTCCATAAATTAGGTACATGTTATAGATTAACATGGCAATTTTCTCAAAATCTATCTCAACATTAACCTTCTCGAGAAGTGTATCAAAACTGATTTTGCCCAGAAGTCTTCTCGCCATTTCCTCATTACAGGAGTAAAAGTCGAATAACGCTTGGCAAATCGTGTCTAGATTCTGTTCCCGGTCGATTTTCCTAGCGAGAGATGCTAGGTCAAATTTCTCCACAAATCTAAGGTTTATTTCCCTACTTAACCATGAAATCCGCGAGACCAAAAAACTGATTTTTTCCACGCTCTCCTCCATCTCAATTTTTCTCAATAGTTCGTTCATGTTTATCTGCTTAACAATCTCCTCCGCTAATTTTCTATCTCTCCACAAAACATTATCAAGAATAAAACTGATCATGCCCACATCATGTTCCCCGTCTATAACTGAAATCAGCGAACTCGAATCATTTTTCTCCAAAAATAACATTACCTTGCTTAGGCTATACTCAGTATAGGACCTATCTTTTTTTAAGAAATCAATCACATAACCGAAATCCGAAATTATGGGATTAACTGAATTGGGTCTCTGAGCCAAACTAAAACCATTAGTAATGATATCCGATTCTTTACGCTTTCCTGCCTCTTCTTCTTTTTTCATGTTGGTTTTCCTCTCGCTTTTAAAAGGCGGCTTCCCTTAGATTTATGAATTTTAACTTCCCTTAGGGTTATTAACAAAGATAGATTTTATAAATTTGTCTTAAATCTAAAAAAAGAATGGTTTTCAAGCGTACTAGGATTAGTTTCTGAGGATTTAAAAAGCATCGTAGAAACCAATTCGTTTTAGCACGGTAAAATGAAAAACAAGCAATCCTAAAGTGTGACCGGTACCATCTGAGTTTATCATTTATTTTTGAGTGTCTTTACTGTCAAATCTTGAATGGTTAATAATTTATCGTATGTTTCCTCCCAGAAAGAATCATGTCCTTTAATTGTTTCTACTGTCTCCTCATAGAGATTTTGAAGTGCCTGGCTTCCAAGGATGTTTGCTGCTTCCTCAAGTATTTTTATTTTTTCTTTCAAAACTTCCATCGCCTGTCCCAAAAGATTAAATTCTTCTCGGGCACCCATCAAACCGAAGGCGAGGTCCTCCAATTTAAATTCTTTCGGTAGAAGCTCATCCGAAGATAATTGGGCGCGTGCCCAGCTCTCTAATTTTTTTAAGACTACTTCTTCGCTTCCCCATAACATTTTTAATATGAACAGAGTTGCATTCAATCCGTGTTCATAATACTTCATTCTGTAATCGGCAATCACAGAGATTTCTTCTTTTATTTCTCCGATTCTTACTCCTAGTTTCTGAATGTCCTCGAGTAGAAGCTCCTTCCAACTCTTATGAGGTATAATAAAGTCCTGCACTATTTGCAGTCTCTCTGCCATTTCAATAAAATAGCCTATAATCTTTTTAAGACCTCTTATAATTTCTTCAAGATTCTCCTTCAAGAGGATATTCTCATAAAAGGAGTAAATCTCGTTCAGGATTTTTAACCAATCTTCATTCTGTTTATCCATGACTTGAATTAATCTCTTCGCAAACTCGGAACTGGTATAATAAACAACTTTGGGTAGATCCTTAGCTCTTAGGTAAGTCGAGAGAAGAGTATTCCTCATATCGTGAAGATACAAATCCAAACAGGTTCTTACCTGAAATTTAAAGTAATCAACATCAATTTTTGACGGGTCAACAACTTCGTCAAGGTCAACCTGCTTAAAAAGAACACTGCGAAAATCTTCATAACTGAGTGCCCGCGTCAATTCACAAAACAATTCGTACCAGATGTTACATGACTTAACGTAATCACTGAAAAAGGATACAAAAAGGGATACACCTTCTTTTAGCCTTACCAAAGACTCCAAAATAGAATCGGCCATATAACCCTCTAACTGAATTTTACTCAATTCTCCTAACTCAGTGTTTTTGAAATATAGTTCCAGAGTGCGGTCACCGAGTAGCTTGAAAAATTTTCTTAGATTATTCCTTATGGTTTGTAAATTGGCTTCCAACATATCCACTTCTCTGAAATAAAAATTGGGGCATTACACTCTTTTAAAACATATTAGTTAATATATGTTTTTAAAAGACATTTAGGTAATGCGTATTCGTTTCTTGCTTAACACTTCGATAACTCTCTTCAAGATTTCTAATAACCCTTTATTTAAATGTTAAGGTTAAAAAGCTAATAAAACATTCGTTGAATGGCGCTTTTATCCCTAAAAGCAAGTATTTTTACAACGCTAAACGCGATAAATGTTAAAAGGAAGTTCATATTTCCCAACGAATCACAAGTAGTCCAAAACCAAGATTCAAACTCATCAAAAAAAGACGTGAATAGTTTAAACTAGAGGGAATTTAAAAAACATTACTAAACCTTTGTGCAATATTTTAGTGGATCCTCCCAGCTTCAAACTTCATCGCAGCATCTATTCCCTTTCCAACAGGTATTTCCTCTCTAACCCTAATCAGGGTGACCGCATCGTGGGGGCACTTATGAACACATATCCCGCATCCCCCGCATCTTTCCTCTAGAACCATAATCATGTTGTCAGAAGGATCTTAAGGAATTATCAGAAATGTTGAATAGCAAATACCTACCTCAAAAAGAAGCGTATTGAATCGGTTTCATCTTCTCTCTTTTTGGTACTCGTGCAGCGTTTTAAACATTGAAATAAAAAACAAAATCGCCCGAACAACTCCCTTTTTCAGCCATCAAACAATTTTCAATTTTCGGATTTAAGGTATATTTTATTCCGAGAGCGTTAAACCAGCATTCAATTCTATAAATTACCCCACATTTGTATTGGTCCACTATTCCCAGCCTTTCCATCCCCTTATACGCGAAACATTCTTTATTCTCCCATTCCCAATGAACAATATTTTTCGAAGGTATACTGAAATGACCTTTACTAAAAATTGAATAGGGTAATGTCAACTCTAATACCCTTTGTAAAAATTCCGTCAATTCTTCAAATGAATCAAATTTTTTGCTTTCGATACCGAATACTTTTTTTGCTCTTTCAACTTCAATGTACGCATTTGATTTTATCGCTTCTTTATTCAATCTATTCGCGACATCTACTCCAAATTCTCTGTAAACAGTATAAAACCACATTCCATCATGAGTAAGCCAGCCTTTCCCCAAATAATCTCTTATTTCCTCTTTGCCAATCTCATCCAATGTTCTCATACGTATAACTCCCGATTTTTGATTGTACTGTTTTTTTAATTAGGCCTTATTAATGGCTCCCCCTCTCGAGAATTTTTTTGACCTATTCTTCAACCGTACGGTCTTGCCGAGCGTTCCTTGTGTCTTTTATACTCTTTTTTGAGGTCAGGGTTCTGCATAAGTTTTTCCAGTTCTTCATCCAGCTTTTCTTCCAATTCCGACTGCTTATCCGAAACATGATGCCGAGCCAATTTGTCCACGGACTCCGAAGAGTAATTCTGGATTCCTGCAAGTATAATAGCGATTTCTCTGGTTTGGGGAACCAGCATTCCAAAGGGGACTGGTGTCCCCTGATTCACCACACTTCTTATCTCATCGTCGATTCTCCGAACATTGGAACCCACACCCACCGCCTGACCTGGACCAACAAACTCGGATTTGATCTGCCACATATCTTTGTCCGTAGTGATAAACGTGTCATAGTTATCCTTAGGATTTCTGCCCGTTAAGACTCTCCACAGCTCCTTATGCTGGCTCTTATCATATTGCTTTTTCAATTCTGCCATTATCTCATCAATAGACTTCGCTGACATATTTGACGCCCTATTTTATAATAAAATAATTTTAGACCCTCAACTTATTTTAAAAAGAATAGAGTAATAAACATATCTTACTTACCCAAACCCCAAAGCCACCCCTATTCGTAAATATTTACTTTTTTAAGTACTTGCAAACTTTTTTTAAACCATATACGAAATCCCAAAGAGAACTATCATGGAAGCAGAACAAAAAAGAAACAAATGAATGAATGCAAGAGAAAATGAATATTAAAAGGAAAGAAGCATATTATATCAGATTTAATTGCAAGTCAGGGGTATTGTAATATGAATGGAAAAACGATCATAATAATTGGGGCTGGTCTAGCTGGTCTTTCCACAGGTTGTTACGCTCAGATGAATGGGTATCAGTCCCAGATATTTGAACAGCATTCCGAACCCGGTGGATTAGCGGCTTGCTGGAAAAGGAAGGAATACCTAATCGATGGAGGCATCCACTTTATGATGGGCTATAAGCCCGGAGTGGCTATATACGATGTTCTTCGTGAAGTGGGTGCTGACCGGGTTCACTACATCGATACGCCTGTTTATACGCAATTCATTGATGAAGCTAGTGGGCGGACTCTAGAGGTCACATCCGACCTAGACAAGCTTGACAATGATTTTAGAACTCTTTTTCCAGAGGACAAGAAGTTCATAAAAGAAATTATTTCTGGAGCCCGTGCTGTATCAAAAAAAGACATCAGTAGTATGGGTTTTGAAAAGCCAGCTGAATTGATGGGTCTAAGAGATAAGATTGGAATGACAGGGAGTATGCTCGGATTAATGAAATACTTTATGGGCAAATACGCCAAACCCGTTAGACAATACGCAGAGAAGATTCACGACCTCATGTTTCGAGACATCCTTATGAACCTGTTTTCACCAGATGCACCGGTCTGGTTCACGCTAATGGTCCTTGGAATTGTTGCTGCCGGACAATTGGGCTTGATAGAGGATGGTTCACAGGAGTTCGCCCGAAGCATCGAGAGACACTATGCCGAATTAGAAGGAAAGGTGACTTACCGGGCAAACGTTGAAGAGATCCTGGTGGAGAATGATCAAGCCGTCGGTGTACGACTCGAGGATGGAAGCGCACATCGGTCGGATTACGTAATCTCCGCAGCTGACGGGTATCACACCCTCTACGAGTTGCTGGCTGGACGATACGTGAATGAAGAAATCGAAAAACGGTACCGCACATGGAAACCGTCTCCCCCAATCGTATTGTTCAGCTTCGGTGTAGCTCAGGAATTTAAAAAAGACCCCTGGTTGAAAATGATAAAGCTGGAAAAACCAATAACCATAGGAAACCGGGAAATTGACATCATGACAGTTCGAATATTCAATTACAGTTCAAAGTTCGCACCGCCCGGAAAAACAGTGATTCAGCCCACATTCGAAACTGACTGGAACTACTGGTTTGAACTAAGAAAAGACAAACAGAAATATGATGCTGAGAAGCAACGGTTGGCGGCAGAAGTTCTGGAACGGCTGGAAAAACACTATCCTGGCATAAAATCAAAGGTGGAGGTCACAGACATAGCTACGCCGCACACCTACTGGAGATACACCCGAAACCGGGAAGGTTCCATTATGGGCTGGCCGCCTTCCGCCGAAACAATGTTTGCCCAAATAGAGAAGACCTTGCCTGGCCTGACGAATTTCTACATGGCGGGGCAATGGTCAATGTCCACGGGAGGAGTTCTATCCAGTATTAGTTCTGGTAGACACGTAATCCAGTTAATCTGCCACAAGGAAGGCAAGCGATTCAGAAATATTTGACCAAAGTTTCGAATAATAACCCTAAAAGTATTAGCCGACTTTTTTATTTCACTTTCCTTACTTAATTCCGAAGAGTTTCTCTGCATTTTTCAAAAGAATTTTATCCTCGTCCTCCTCTGGAAGTTTGAGCGATTTTATAATGTCTATGTGTTTTCTTGGGCTTCGGCCAAATGTGAAATGAGACTTTTATGAGTAGGTGATTGAGAGGAGTTTTGGGATGAGTTTTATGCCTCAATTAGAGTTTCTAGTTTTTCGATTGTTTTTACTATGCTGGTTTTGGCGTTTGATTTCTCTGCGGCTGATTTTAGCGAGGGGAGGTCAATGGCTCCAGCCTCAAATGCCTCTAAAGCAATGGTAAGGGGAGTTAGTGAACTGCAGAGGCCTTTTCGTAGGGTGAAGTAGTAGGAGAAATCTTTACAGAGCTCCTCAAATCTATCCAGGAGAATATAGCATCGGTCTATGTCGACTATTAAGCATCTAATCTGTTCCGATGAAATATTTGATTCGTTCAGAATATTCCCTATTTCTTTTTCCAGGGTTGTTAGCCCTTCTTCAAGTTGTTTCCGGATTTCAGTAGCTCCCATTTTTCAGCTCACCATCGCTTCTATTCCTCTCTGGTCTAAGTTCTCTGGCAATCCTCAAGGGTGGCTCATTCAGTAAATGGCTTATCGTATTGAGCTGCACCGCGCAGCTAAGCCTTCATATCCAATCCTGCCTCATCCATAGCCTGATTTGCGCTTTTAGGTTGCTAACCTCACTATAAATCACACTCGAAATCCCCTTGGCTTTTATTACTAACCGATCGGAACTCAGTTCAATTAGCCTCTTTTGACAAGTTCAGGGCCGTGGGACGGATCCCATAAGAAGGAAGTGATTGTTTTTTATTATTTTCCTTTCCAAACAGCCTTTCTTCTCTCAAGAAAAGCTTTTTGCCCCTCTTGGGCGTCTTCTGTAGCAAAGAGTTGGGGCATTACTGTATACCAGTAATCGTAGTTTTGCGGTGCGGTTCTCCATATCTCTTTTATATACTTGTGGGATACAGGTCCAACCCTCTTCATTTTTTCAGCCATCTCTGTGACGGCTTTTTCTAGCTCATTGGCAGGGACAATCTTATTTACTAGACCTATTCTTTCGGCCTCTTTTGCATCTATTGGTTCTCCAGTCAGCATTAATTCTAGGGCTTTGTGTTTTGGTAGAACCTTTTGAATTTTTGAGACTGCGGTTCCTGGCAAAATTCCAAGAATTCCTTCGGGTAATCCAAACCTTGCATCCTCAGACGCTATTACTACATCACAGAGTAGCGTGAATTCAAATCCTCCCCCAAAGGCAAGTCCATTAACCGCGGCTATAACTGGTTTAGTACATTCTTCAACCTTGTCAAGCGCGTCCAAGGTGGCTTTAACGTAGTCATACATTTCGACTATCCCTCTTCTTGCCACCGCAAAATCCAAGATATCGGCACCTGCTGAGAATGATTTTCCTTCTCCTGTAAGCACTATTACTCGAACTTCGTTATTTTTTTCTGCTTCATCAAATGCCTGAACAAGTTCTTTGTACATTTTTGCGTTCATTGCGTTCATAAACTCGGGTCTATTCATAGTTATCCAAAAAACTCCGTCCTTTAGTTCATGTTTAAGTGTTTTAAAATGCATATTAACCCTCCAAAATTTTTTTAGGCCTCCTTATTTAGATTGGCTTAAATCTAGGCATGGTAAAGTCCTCGGTGATATCCTCAAACACCACCTCTACATCCATATCACATTTGGCGTCTTCTGGTTTACAGTCTATCAAATGGCTCATCATCACGATTCCCTCTTCAAGCCTAACAAGAACAATAGTATAGGGAAGTAATTCTGCACACCACGAGGGACCAAACGCGTAGATTGTTGAAAAGGTTAGCACTTTTCCTTTTCCACTGGATTTAATCCATTTGAAATTCTCTGACAAGCAACGCGGACAGATTGGCGCAGGTGGATATATTCTCTCCCCACAATCTGCGCATTCTTGAATCATTAGTTCGTGTCTTTTAGTAGCTTCCCAGAACGGCTTGCTATATCTTGTAGGCTTCGGAATTAATAGTTTCTTACTAAAAGGTCTGAGTGATCTGGCCCATCTTTCACTCATGGTCTTTCACCCCCTAAAACCATAACATGCGCATCCATACCTTGACCACCACTCTCTGTCACTACAGATAATTTTGCATTTTTTACTTGTCTTTCACCTGCTTGATCCTTAAGTTGAATAACCGACTCTATGAGAACCCCTAATCCTCCACCTGTGCCTGTATGACCACCAGCAATCATGCCCCCATTTGTTGTCATTGGCAGAGAACCTCCAGGCCAAGTGTTTCCATCAAGAACAAACTTTCCACCTTCTCCCTTATCGACAAAACCGAGAGCTTCAAGTGTAAGCAAGGGTAGAATTGGGTAGGCATCGTAAAGTTCGGCGACATCTATATCCTCAGGTTTAACTCCTGCTTTTTCATAAGCTTCTTGGCCAACCTTGGACCAGGGTCCCCACATGTCGTTTTTTCCTCTCATGGCTGGGTGATTCATCAAAGTATAATGAGTGACGATGCTGCTCATTCCAAGAACATAAACCGGTTTTGCGCTAATTTCTTCCGCCTTTTTAGCTGAGGTTATAATAAAAGCTTCCGCACCATCACAGGTTACATTACACATTCTTCTGGTGAAAGGTGAAGCTACCAATGGTGAGCCAAGAATTTCTTCTAATGTTGCAACACGCTTTATAAGGGCGTTTGGATTTAACGCAGCCCATTTTCTCATAGATAAAGCTACCGCCGCAAGTACTTCAGGAGTATTGCCAGTGTCATGCAGGTATCTATTTGCAGCTAATGCGGAAACAGCTTGTTGATTATAACCATAAATCGCCTCAAACTCTTGACTCATTCCAAAGGATGAAAACGCGTCAATAACATCTTGCACTGATTCCATTCCCGACCCCAACTTGTCCGCATGGGAAACTAGAATAATTTCCGCTTTACCCGTTTGGATAAGACCCGCTGCGGTGTTGATTGCTGTGGAGCTAGTGGAACCTCCGGAGTTTATTCTAAAGTTAATCTTGCATTTTCCACTTAGACCAAGCGCTTCTACCAGCTTACACCATGCTATATCACTATTGTACCATTTATCCGAAAAAGTATCCTGAGTTAATATCGCATCAATTTCATCTTTATTTATGCCAGCGTTATCTATCGCCTGTTTTATCGCGTGAATGGCCAGTTCGAAACAGTTCTTTTCAGGAAAAACGCCGTTTGGATGAAGGCCAACCCCGATAATCGCGACTTCTTCCTTCATTGATTTCTTTCCTCCTTTCACTAATTTCTTTCTCCTTAAATTATTTTTTCAAATATCCTATAAAAAAATAAAATTAAATTGAAGCTATATCCCTCTTCTTTCTGGCTTTATTTTAAGTACTCTCGCCATGTTTAAACCAAAAATTTTTGCTTTGTCTTCCTCAGTCAATTCTGGGTAGCCATATTCTTCCTGCATATCTTCAGGTATCTGAAAATCCACAAGTCCTACAACGGCGGTCCAAATTTGTACAATGAATCCTGCGCTATCAGAACCCCACACTATTCTATCAGGACCCACGTAACGGTAGGCTTCGCCTATTAACTTCGCAAAACGTCTAGGACTGACAACTGCCCATGGAAGCAATAAGTTTAAACCGATGTAAACATTTGGATGCGTAGCTCCAACTAGATTCAAAACATCTGGATAGGGCCATCCTGCGTGGAAGGCGATGATTGTTAATTCTGGAAAATCTGTTGCTACATCATCAAGAAGTTTCGGGTCACAGTATTTGGATCGTCCGGGAGGGACCCAGCAAAATCCCGTATGGATGGCAACGGGTATTTTAAGTTCAACACATTTTTCATAAAAGGGATAGATGGCTTCATCGTTAATGTAGGTGTCCTCAGGTGGATAAAACTTGATCATTTTTGCGTTTCTCTCTTTCACCAGGTGTTCTAACTCCCACAGAGCATTCTTCCCTCTCATTTTAAGGGGACCCACATTTGGAGTATTTATGAATCTATCTGGATATTTTTCACAAATAGCTGCTACTTCACCATTTGATGTCCAACGGCATGCATATCCCGTAGTATCCATCATCGCCTCCGGAATAATACAAGCCATATCGACTCCGAACCTATCCATAGCCGCAAGTAAATCTTCTGGATTCTCCGTCACTTGAAGAAGATCTGGGCTTAGTTGCATTGGATAACTTAGCGGTCGAGTAACACCTGCAATTCCCTGCCACCACATCTTGACTCCTGGAAAATAGGATATGTATTCTCTATGACCAACTAGGTGGCATTCAACATCTATTTTAAAGAAATCATCTTTTTTTACGAAATCCTCTATTCTCGGTAATGATTTCTTTGCCAACTCTCATCACCCCAAAACACCTTACTTCGCTACGCATATAAATTCTGTATAATAATTTTTGAAGAACCAGCTCAAACTTGTAACAAAAAATACAAGCCCTCTTATTCGATGACGGGAAGGTTAGTGCTTTCGCTTTTTTCGGTAATAAATGGTCGAATTTCTGGTAGAATGTTCTCCCTCCCAACTTCTATGTGAAATTCGCAGACACCACTTTCCTCACTTAATTCCGAAAAGTTTCTTAGCATTCTTCCAAAGAATCTTTTCTTCGTCCCTCCTTGGAAGTTTGAGCGATTTTATAATGTCTATGTGTTCTCTTGGGCTTATTGGCACCATGGGGTAATCGGTTCCCAGAAGGACGTGGTCTGCTCCCAAGACCTCAATTGCCAGTTTTATTCCTGGTGCCCAAAAACCCATTGTATCCACGTAAAAATTCTTTATGTATTCGCTTGGAGGTTTTTTGCACTTTGCTTCTTCATGCTCCGGAAGTCCCTTATATCCCAGTCTGTAACCGAAATCCAGCCTTCCCGGAAGCATTAGAAGAGCGCCACCCATGTGAGCGATAATAAGTTTGAGATTCGGAAACTCGTCAAACAATCCGGAGTAGATCATTCTTGCAACGCTTAGAGTCGTGTCAAACGGTCTACCAACTTCTTCTTCAAGCCTGTAGGCGTTCATCTTCTCGTAACCCAAAGGCAAGTGGGGAGGATGCAAAAACACTGGTATTCCCATTTTTTCCGCAAGTTCAAAAAAGGCATGGGTTTTTGGGGAATCGAGAAATTCCCCGTCCCAGCTGGTATCTATACCCGCACCCTTAAAACCCAATTCTCTAATACAGCGTTTCAGCTCATCCAAGTGCTCTGAGTCAAACGGATTGAGTGATGCCATTCCCACCAACCTATCTGGATATTCCTCCACTATGGATATTCCTCCACTATAGAAGCCATTTTATCATTAATTTCTCGCGCAATCTTCAAAGGTGACTCATTCAGTAAATGGCTTAGCGTATTGACCTGCATCGTGCAACTCAAAACCCTCATATCCAATCCCGCCTCATCCATATCCCTAATTTGCCCTTTTATATCTCCAGCTATCATATAAATCGTGCTTGAAACGCCCTTGACTTTTATCACCGCCTGATTAGAACCTAGTTCAAGATAACCTCTTTCGACAAGTTCTGAACCGTGGGACACATCCATAAAATGCGCATGAACATCGATATTCATTTTTAACCTCCTTAAGATCTCTTTCCTTAATTTCGCTTGGGGCTCTCGCGACCAAATTATATATGGAAATAAATTATAACAAAAAACCAACCTCCTCATCGGTTGCAACACATCAAATAGTTATTTATATAATCATTTATTAAAGATTTTGTTAGGACATATCTATCTATTTTAATAATTTCAGTTAAAGGTGATTTAATTTTGGGTGATGTTTTTTATTTATTGGTAGCGTAGAAAAGGCGGTTAATAGGGCTTCTTTTCCGATTCCAAGCCCTATAAAAGGAGTTAATAATTTTAATAAGTTACATACCAAAATTTCAGGTAAAAAAATAAATAAAATAAAAAATATACATATATATTTGGGAGATGAGAAGTTGCCTTTTGCTGAGATTGACAAGGAGATTCTTTCAGGCTTAAGGACAAAGCCTATGAGTATTTATGAGATCTCCCGTACGACGGGAAGATCTTGGAGAACTATTAGAGACCATTTGAGGAGATTAATGGAGCTTGGAAAAGTAGAGTGCTCTGATGATGCAGCGGGCAAGTTGTGGCGTTTAAAGCAGACTGGTTTTGGAGTTTCAGGAGAAAGGCAAATAATTGTTGAAGATCTTATCAAGATTGCTCGGAACAGGGTGGACGCAAGGGAGCTTATGTATTACGACAAGGTGCCATATAAATTCAGATTGCCACTCATTGAGGAGTGTGGAGTAATTGTCCCCTTACATATCTTTAAAACCTTAAGATCAGTTTTGGTTAATAAGTTTAGCCGTGAGAAGGCTGAAGCTATTCTTTATGATATTGGAAGGGAACATGGTTCATATATTATAGAGAAAGTGTCAGAGATGCTTGGGGGAGGAAACCAAAGCCCGGCGTTAAAACTTTTTGAGCTGGGAGTGAATGTCGAAGGAGCTAAAAAGGTTTTCAGTTCAATCTATGAATCACAGGGATGGTTTAAGGTGATTAGCATAGAATTCAGTAGATACAGTGTTACATTCAAGATTAAATACAGCTTTGAATCTATGGCTTACAGTGGAGCTTACCCCTGTAGCTTCACAAAAGGATTCCTTGAAGGATTTATTGAAGGTTACCTTCTTGAAAAAGATATAAGATGCGAAGAATTGAGGTGCATCTATAAGGGTGAGGATTATTGCGAATTCCGGATTGGCCTCATGAAAGGCATCCCTAATAAATTAGAATTTTTGTACGTATTTAGCTAATGAAGACCTATCTGGCGTTATACGCTCTCTTTTCCGAAAAGGGGGGTATTTCAGGTTCTTTTCCCCGGCGGTTAACGTTCGCCAAAAAAGCCTAACAGACCTTCTTTCGGAGTTTGGAGCCCTATTATCCGTTTTTCGATCACAGCAGCTAAATACATACGAATTTTTAATCCCGAGCATCCACAAAAAAGCATCTCCGCTTCCCGTCATCGAATAAGAGGGCTTGTATTTTTTGTTACAAGTTTGAGCTGGTTCTTCAAAAATTATTATACAGAATTTATATGCCAAGCGAGATAAAATATTAAACGTATTTGAAAGGAATATAAAAGGATTTTATAGTCGACTTGGTGATGTAACTGACCTAACTAACAATAAAAAAAGAACTTTTCTATATGAGAATGTTGGAGGTGTGGATTTGACTTTTGAAAAACTTTTTGAACCGATTAAAATAGGCGATGTTGAGATAAGCAATAGAATAGCAATGTCTCCGATGAATATGACCTTTTCAACACAGGATGGGTATGCAACAAACCAAAATGTAGCCTGGCATGCACGTAGAGCTAAGGGCGGCTTTGGTCTAATAATAACAGACGCCATAATAGCAACAAAGCTTGCGGCACCATTCGTATTTCACAGAAACCTATACCTACACGATGAATCGTTTATCCCCAGATTAAATAAGATAGTGGAGGCAGTCCACCACTTTGGTGCAAAGATATTTGCACAGTTGAGCATAGGCTTTGGAAGACAGGGACACGCAATAGACGGAACACAGCCATATGCCCCTTCACCAGTTCCTATGGAGATACCCTTTGAAATGTTACCCCAGGTATTGCAACCATTGGCAAAGGTTAGTCCAGAGCTACAGAAGCAGATGATAGGACCAATTCCAAGAGAGATGACCATTGAAGAAATACTAAGCGAGGAGGAGAGGTATGCTGAAGCATGCGTGAGAGCGATAACTGCTGGATTTGACGGTATTGAAATACATGCACCTCATGGATATCTTGAACATGAGTTTCTCTCACCACGTACAAATAGGCGAACCGACGTGTATGGTGGACCATTAGAGAATCGCATGAGGTTTTTGGTTGAGGTTACAGAACACACATTAAAGGCGGTAAGGGGAGTTGTTCCGGTGGGTGTGAGGATGAGTTGCGCTGAACATATGCCACAAGGGTTTACTCTGGATGAAGTAAAAGTGGTTGCTAAAAAACTGGAAAATCTAGGAGTATCCTACTTTAACATATCAGATGGTTCCTATGAGGCTCTGAAATACTTCTTCCCTGAGGATATGGAGCATGTTGAAAACCATCTTCTCAAGGAGGTTATGGAGCTAAAAGAAGTCCTAAGCATTCCCATAATAACTCCATCAATCCACGATCCCGTTGTAGCGGAGCGAGCCATCAGTGAAGGAATAACAGACATCGCCTCACTCGGCAGACAAGCCATCGCAGAGCCAGATTGGCCCAACAAGATAAAGGAGGGGAAAGTTGACAAGATAAGAAGATGCAACCGATGCTGGCAGTGCCTCATGAGGTGTATGGTGGGCCTGTATCCAAGATGCGCGGTAAATCCCGAAGCTGGTTTTGAAGAACACGAATCAGAACTTTTCCCGGAGAAACGAAAAGGAGCTGTAATGCCCGCGAAGTATTTGCAGCACCAAGCCACTGGAAAATAGTAGCAATAAATAGCATTAGGGAGGTGAAAGAGTGTACACTTTAGGAGATATTCCACGCAAATATGCCAAGCGATGGCCCGACAAAGAATGCATGGTTTGCTATGCCCATGGAGAGGTTAGGTATACTTGGAAAGAATTCAACGAGAGAACCAACCGGCTAGCGAATTCTCTACTTAATATGGGTATAAAGAAAGGTGACCATGTAGCAATCTTAATGGAAAACTGCCACAGATACATTGAGTTGTATTATGCTATGGCTAAAGCTGGAATACTTCCGGTACCCCTGAATTTTAGATTACATCCAAAAGAGTTGAAATACATAATAGAAAATTCAGAGGTCGTTGGACTCGTGTTTGAACCCGACTACAAAAATGTTGCGGTTTCCCTTAAGCCAGAGCTTAAGAAAGTTAAACATTACATAAGCGCTATTGACAAAGTAGAAGATATGGAATTTTATGAAGACCTAATAGAGAATGGTTCACCCGACGAACCAGGGATTGAAATAGACGAAAACGAGATGGCAATGCTTCTCTACACAGGAGGAACAACCGGGTTACCAAAAGGGGTAATGTTGTCACATAGAAATATATTAAATTGGGTTCTGGATTGCATACTGGTAGGTTTGGATGACCCAAAAATACGGGTATCCCCCGACGATAGCACAGTGTTTATACTTCCGGCTTTTCACATTTCTGTTTGGCCAGTATTCCTACACCACTACTTGGGAGGCAAAGCTATAATGATTAGGAGGCCAACAGAGCTAAAATTAATCTTAGAAGTTATAGAAAAAGAAAAAGCCACACACATGAATGCAGTACCAACCGTATACTTCTTACTCCTCTATCTTCCCGACGTGAAGAAATATGATTTAAGTAGCATAAAGTGGTGGAGCTACGCTGGCGCCCCATTCCCTACCGAAGTGCTCAAACAATGCATGGAACTTTTTGGCTCCAATTTTGTTCAGGGATTAGGGGCAACGGAAGGAGGCCCATGGACCAACCTGCTTACCAAGGACCACGTTTTAAGGGGAATAGAAGAGGATAAAAGAATTAGTTCAGCAGGCAGAGAGTCTATACTATGCGAAGCGAAAATTGTAGACGAAAATGGAAACGAAGCAAAAAGAGGAGAGATAGGGGAGCTAGTTACGAAGACAAAATCAACCATGTTAGGGTACTGGAAAAATCCAGAGAAAACGAAGGAAGTCATAAAGAACGGCTGGTATTATACCGGTGACATGGGAAGAATGGACGAAGACGGTTATGTGTATCTTCTTGATAGGAAAGCGGATATGATCAAAAGCGGTGCAGAGAGGGTATACCCCTTTGAAGTTGAAAACGTTCTCTTTAAACATCCAGCTGTTGCAGAAGCGATAGTTGTGGGTGCACCTGATCCTAAATGGGGTGAAAGGGTACACGCAGCAATTTATCTAAAACCAGAGTACAAAGAAAAATACAAGGGTAAAGAAGAAAAATTGAAAAAAGAAATAATAGACTTCTGCCATCAGAATATAGCTGGGTACAAGTGTCCGAAAACTATCGACTTTTGGGCGGAACCATTACCCAAAACAGCAGTAGGAAAACTGTTAAGAAAAGACATTAAGGCAAAACTAAAAGGGAGCTAGTTTAATCAACATATAGCAAGGTTAAATTAGCCAAAACTTAATTTAGCTCAGAGCTATGACTTGAAACTATCAAAGAACGCATTTTTTTAAGAAAAAGGTTGAGGAGAATCGATTTTAATGGCAACATATTATTGGTGGTGGACAGATTTTCAAAAGAAGCTGGCTGATGAGGCGGAATCATTCGTTGATGAACTGTTCCCTGCTGTGGATAAAGCCCGTTGGAAGAGAGAAGTGCCTTGGGATATGGTAAGGGAAATGAAGAAAAGGGGATGGTTTGGTGTCCTAGTTCCGGAGAAATACGGAGGTATGGGCGAGAAAGCAAACGTAACAGGTGCATGTATACTAGGTGAAGAGATCAGTCGCTTAGGAGCCATAGCCGCTGCCCCATTTGCCGCAACAATGTTCGGTGGCTGTTACCAATTAGTAACTCAGGGTAACGAGGAACAAAAAGAGAAATGGCTACCCAAAATTATTAATGAAGAAGATTACCTTGGAGCGATTACTTTGACAGAACCTTTTGTAGGCTCTGATGCTGCGGGGGTTGAAACGACAGCGGTACGAGAAGGAGACCATTATGTCCTTAACGGAGTAAAGAGGTTCATAAGTAATACCGGAATAGCCAGCATCTATTTTGCATACGCCAGAACAAGTAAAGATCCCGGAGCTATAAGTAACCGTCAACACATTACCGCGTTTGTTATTGAGAAGGGTATGCCTGGCTTTACTGTTGAAAAAGTAAATGAGCTTGCGGCATATGACGGTGTCCGTAACGGCTATTTAAGATTTGATAATGTGGAAGTACCAGCGGAAAACGTCGTTGGGGGAGAAGGTGGCGGATGGATGGTGATGGCTTATGGGCTTAACTTTGAAAGACTGCTGGTGGCCGCCTGCACAGTTGGTGGAATGAAAGAAGGAATAAGATATTCTTATTACTACGCTAATCGGCGAGTCCAGTTTAATCAGCCAACGTTTTTCTTTGAGAGTAACCAGTACAGAATCGCTGATATGATAATAGGTTACAAAACATCACGGCTACTAGTATATCATACAGCGTACCTGCTTGATAAAGGAGAACAACCTGTGGTAGAGGCCAATGGAGCTAAAATCTTTGTAACAGAATTGGCGGAAAAAGCAAGTATTAATTCTATTCTTACCATGGGTGGCGACAGCTTAACAAAATTCTATCCCGTCGAGTCCGGGATTAGAGATTCTCAGGTAAACAAAATAGGAGCAGGAACCAACGATGTTACACGACTGCTTATTGCGAGGCTAGCACCGAGGTTTATGGGCGAGGAACTAAAAACTCCCCGCAGACGCATGGATGAAGAACTGGGCATTCCAGTTACTGTTTATGTACCCGGCCAATTAAAACCTGAATTAAAGTCAGAAACTCTCGAAGATAAGATTCTCGAACTACTCGCCGAGGATTACAGAGTGAATCCCGGACTCTACATGACTAAACAAGAATTGGAAGAGGACTTAGAAGAGGAAGAAATTGATGAAGCATTGATGGATCTTGAACAAAAGGGTCTAGTGTACTTATACAGAGGTAAAAAAGGCGACATCAGGCTTGTGAAGGCTACTTATGAAGGGCAAAAGAAGGCAAAACCACTCGAGTATTACAGATGGTTTCCGTCGTGGATAAAAAGGGATGAACTTTTCTAAACCCTTTTATAAATATCTCCACTTTTTTAAACTTTGAAGAGAGAAAGAACAAGGATATTAATTTTGAAAGAGTTAAGTGGTTTAGGGAAAGTTATTGACACTGATATCCTTATAGTTAGCGGAGGATTGGAGGCCTTAGCAGCGATAAGTGTCAAGGAGTACGGAGCAGAGAAAGTTACCGTTTCTAAGAATGTATATTTTCGTATATAGCATTCTCATTCGGAGCGTTGGTAGTCTCAGTCCCACCTGGCCCGGCAGCACCAGGTATGCCGTGGGGCGTACATATTCATTCCTCTGTGTCTGCCAAGAGGTGTCTGCACTCACGGTAAACGGTTAGCCGCACAGGCGCAGACTATGAAGGAGAATCGCCGAGCTGGTGAGCCTACCCCTGTTGCAGTCCACGCCACACGTTCTACCCCACTCGTCGCACAGGCTGGGTGCTTTCTTTCCACTACAGATGGGGCACCAAAACAGAGAACTTTTTCAACAGCATCTCCGAAGAGGTCCTACCCCGGGGTCATATGGGTAGTCATGGAAAATACACATTTGTATACTTTCTTCCATACAGTTGTGAACCCTCGTGGATAAGGGGTTTGTTGGGAAAACATCAGAATCAAAGTCCTCCTCCATCTATAAAGAAGGTAGCTTCTATTCCACTCCAGAAATTCTACATAGTAACGCCCTTAGGAAAAGAAAATAATTATGTAATATAACAACATAATAAAAATATTTAAATAACTAAAAAACCAACTTTAAATTGAGACATTTTAGTCTATACGAACAAAACGACTAATGCGAGGAAATATAATAATTTAAATATTTGGGGTAGATTTCTATGTCTAAATCTGAAAATGTGTCTAATTCTGAAAATGAATTCACCATAGAGGGAGAGTTCGATAGCCAAACCGGAATAATTTTCACAAAAATTGCAGCCGAGGAGACCGCGAAGCTCTACGGTCCCATTTTCAAACGGATGGCTTCGAAGTACGCACTGGAGTTTGAGGCGGAGAAGCTGAACGAAAAGCCATCCGAAAACATCCAAGGACTAGATGAGGTTACGAACTACGTCATAGCAAATCTGGACCGGTACCCTGGAGGGCTCTGTTCCCTAGTCTACGGTGTGTTTAAAGCGGACTTCAAGCTTCAGGGTTCCACGGGGGCAGGGGCCAAGAGAGCCGCCTATGGTGCTATGAAATCCATAATCATGAGCAGTGGTATGCTAAACAGTATAGTTGGAACCACTGAAGATGTGTTCGAAGCCTGCAAAAAGTTTACTGGCACAGTTAAATCAACTAAAGTAGTTATTCCTATGCGCTTAACCCGGGGAGAAAACAATCAGGTAACCGTAGTATATCCTGATTGTTTGTTCAAGGAGGCCTGCAGGGCTTTGTTGAACGAGGGATTATCACGCGCAGTCGGAGGTTTGGAATGCGTGGCTCTGATACTCCTCAACGCTGGTGTAGAGATCATCACGAAAAAAACCTTCGACTATATGCTGGACGAATTCGATGAGCCCGAATGCAGAGGAAGAGTACGGGAGGTCTAAACGCATCCGCATCTCTTTCCCGTATCTTTCTTTTTTCTATTAACAAAACTCTAGCTTAATATCGCTAGGATATCTAGAAATTAATTAATGCCATAGTTCTTTTTAGAGAAGATTTGCCACATTTGAGCCCTAAGCAGTATTCATCACTCTTAATAAAAGGAAAAATTTTTGAAGTTATTGTGCTGGAGTAACGACTTCTGGAGCCTTTTCGGGTCCCTTTCTCTCGTAGCTGGCAGGATTATAAGAACTCACCCTCTATTTTCCTTTTGAAAATCTATTTTTATTTCTAAAGTATTTAAATCTATATTGTTTAAAAAAATAACAAGAATAATTTAAAATACAGAAAAGCACTGGAATAATATTGAAATATTGTTTACAAACTTGCTAAGGTGGCAATCCAAGCTGGTAATTACGATAATTGGATTTGATTATTATGACTACGAAAGCCAACAAAACTTAAAGGCCAGATTGAAAAGTTTTTGCGTGAGCGGGGCGCAATAAGAGTAGGTTTTGTCAACCTTGATACTCTAGAAGGTGGACTGCCGTGTGGTTCTCACCTATGTCCTTCCTGAAGCACTATCAGCTATCAGCTATGCCCTACCATTTGACTGTAACAAAATCCGTAATTTTTTGGCAGAAATGACTTCATTGGACACGAAATTGACATATTTGCACTCGAATTTAAATCGACTCAGATTTCTAAGGAACTCGTAAAGTGTTTAAAGAATAAGGGATTTGCATCCAAAAGGGGCTATCAAACAATAATTATCGTAAGTAGATACCCGGCTGGCTGCTCACAATGCCTCCGATTCTCTCCCATCGCTATATCGCTGCGTGTTCCGGCGTGGGTTCATTCGGCTGGTCGGGTAACGTTGGTATTAAAGGTTATGGCACTATCGTTGAACTAGGCACGGTAGTGACTTCCGCAGAACTTAACCCACTGACCTACTCCCTCCCGAAGAATCTTTCTGCAATAAGTGCAATATGTGCGTATCAGCCTGCACGGCGGGAATGTTTGATAGGGAAAAAGAAAACTCTGTCACAATAGGCGGGGTCACTTTTTCATACAGCAAGCGTATAAAACATTATGCGCTGCCGATTCGTGTGCGGAGGTTTCACGGGTCTAAATAAGAGCGGCAAATGGTCTACGTACTCTCCGGGCCGTTTTAATATTCCAAAAGATGGTAAAGAACTCGCTTCCGTATTAATACACGCGATGTCGCAATATAAAGAATGGCCGGAGAGAACTGATGGCTCTGGGGGTTTTGAAAACCAAGCGGCGCCGGGATTAAATATTTGGCTCACCTGTGAAATTGTGCCAAAACATTTGTTGGGGGCAATCCTGAAGATACACGTGAAAACTATCGCCTCCTTACAAATTCCGGATGCGTACTCCAGAGTGAAAACGGTGATATCTTAGTACTCTCCCCAGATGAGGCGCAAAAAGTATTCGATGAATTTCCTGAGAAGAACAGGCGAAAACATTGCTAGTGGATTATTGGATGAAATGCATTTTAATCTCCAAACCCAAAAAGGTTAAAATCTCAAACTACAAAAACTCTATTATTTCGATTTGAAACTCTCTCTGGTGGCGTAGGCTAGTTCTGGTGCGTATTCCCATAATGGTTTGTCGACTTTAGCTTTTGTCTCGCTGGAAACGGTTCCGTTCTCTACGAATTCTCTACCCGCATCCCGTACCGCCTGGTAGAAGGGTTCAAATATTTTCCCGTCATCGAATCTCAGCATTTCACCAGCACCCTTAAGAATAGTTAAGGCGAAGCCTTCTCCCCTTGTCCACATACGCGATATTCTGTCAAAACAGTGCAGCAGAGGCTCAAAGTGCTCCTCCTCGGGAAAACCGGCGTTAGATATAAGAATCCACCGCTGATTGAACTTGTATCGGCTGGGATGACCGGCGAGACCATCTTCACCCCTAACTAAGTCCGGTTTTACGAGGGGAAGAATTCGCTCCAATAAGGCTTTCATGTAAGCAGTCATGTTATATATGTAGAGAGGAGTTGCAAAAATCAGAACGTCCGCCTCGGGAATCTTCTGCAAAACCTGCTCCATATCGTCTTTCTGAGCACATACACCCGGGGTCTGGAACCAGCAGGTGAAACATCCCGTACAGGGATTAATATTCATCCGACGTAAATAAAGAGTCTCAGTTTCTGCACCCGCTTCACTGGCACCTTTAAGAAAAGCCCTAAGAATTTTCTCAGTGTTCCCATTTTCCATTCGAGGGCTCCCTTGAAACGCTAAAATCTTCAAACCATTAAACCTCCAACAAAATAATAATTATATTAGCTTTCATAATAAGAATGTTTATCTCTAAAAAAGGTTTCTCGGAAAAGGAGAATTTGGAGCTACTTTTTGAGGGAGTCTTAAAGGGTGTTCAAGCCCGTAGCTGAGTGTAAATCATTATTTTTCAGATACGGTTTTTCTATTCACACTATTCTAAAAGTATGAATTTCTTCTTTATAGACAATTTAATATACTAGTTATGCGTTTAAAAATTATAAAGTTTAAATGGGAGAAAAATTAGAAAGGGAGTGTTTTAATGGCATACAAATTCCCCCTAATATTCAAACACATTTTAGAACACTGCGTAGATGTATATCCAAAGACTGAAATTGTATATAGAGACAGTTACAGATATACCCATAAAGAGATGTATGACCGGGTTAAAAAATCATCAAACTTGTTGGAGGAACTCGGAGTAAAGCAGGGAGACAAAGTAATATGCTTTGACTGGAACACTTACCAATTCTTCGACCTCTACTTTAGCGTCCCCTGTATGGGAGCTGTTCTACACGAGGGGAACCCGCGACTCTCCGTAGATGAAGCTCAGTACGTGGTAAACCATGCACAAGACAAAGTACTACTCTTCAACCAGGACTTCTTACCCCTAATAGAGTCAATAGCGCCCAAGCTGAAAAGCGTAGAACAATACATAATCATAAACGAAACCAAAGATATCCCAGACACCAAACTGGAACCCATACACAACTATAACGAGCTGCACGAATCCGCATCCGCAGACTACGAGTACCCCGACCTAGACGAAGACACCCCGGCAACAATGTGCTACACCACAGGAACCACCGGACTACCCAAAGGATGCATGTTCACACAAAGACACGGCGTCCTACACACACTAGTACAAGCCGCGGCATCAGGACAATACTGGGGAATAGGAATCCACGACGTACTATTCCACGTAACCCCACTATTCCACGCACACGCCTGGGGACTACCCTACTCCGCTTGCATGTTCGGAATGAAACAAGTATTCCCCGGCAAATACGACCCCGCCCTGATGGTCAACCTAGTGGTGAAAGAGAAATGTACAGTATCAGCATTCATACCCACACTACTAGTACTCATGATGTGGGCACCCAACTTCAAAGACGCCATACCCCAACTGAAAGGATTCAAATGCTTCATCGGAGGCTCCGCACTACCCAGAGGCCTAGCAGAACAGGGATGGAACTACGGAATGAAAATATTCGCTGCATACGGCCAAACCGAGAGCTACCCACTACTCACCGAAGCATTCCTCAGAAAGGAGGATGAGAATCTGCCCAAGGAAGAAAAAATCACCAGGTGGATTTCAACCGGATTACCAGTACCCCTAGTAAGACTCAGAGTAGTAAACGAAAACATGGAAGATGTTCCACACGATGGTAAAACAATGGGAGAAATCGTCGTAAGAGCACCCTGGCTCGTCACGGAATACTATAAGGACAAAGAAAAAACAAAAGATCTGTGGGCGGGAGGATGGATGCACACCGGAGACATCTCAACCATCGATGAGGAAGGATACCTTCTAATCAAGGACCGAACCAAGGATGTTATAAAGAGCGGCGGCGAATGGATATCCACACTGACACTTGAAGACGTTACCAGCATGCATCCAGCTGTCATGGAAGTATGTGTCATCGGAGTTAAACACAAGAAGTGGGACGAGAGACCACTGGTCCTCATTGTACCCAAACCAGACCAAAAAGGCAAGGTCACCGAGGGTGAAATCATCGAATTTCTGAAAAGTAAGCCTGACAGAATTCCGAAATGGTGGATGCCTGATAAGGTCGTATTCGTAGACAGCCTTCCCAAGACCAGCGTCGGTAAATTCAACAAGAAGGTTCTCAGAGAACAGTACAAGGACATTCTCATGGGCTAGATACTCGAAACCTGCTCCTTTAATCTCTTTTTTTATTTTCCTTTTTTACTCTCATCTTAAAACTAAAAGCTATCACTCTAACTTTTTCCATGGATTAGGTTCAGAAAGTCAAAAATTATTTTCACAAAAAAGATAATTATTTTTTAATACCACCATAAATTTCTTGGTCTAACCCATCACGGATTCGGTATCGGTTTCTGCTTTTTTATTTTTTCATTTCTTGGAGGATTTGGGTTAATACTTCTGTGGCTTTTCCGTTGATTACGATGTCGGAGTTCTCGTCAAACCATGTTTTTTCAAGGTTGATTATGACTATTTTTCCTCCCAGTTTTTTGACCATCTCTGGGAAGCTTCCCGATGGTTCTACGAGGAGTGTTGAACCCACCACGATTAGTAGGTCACAATGGTTGAGTTCGTCTAGGCACTGTTGGTAGAGCTGTTGAGGGATTTCTTCAAAGAACAGGGTGGCGTCCGGTTTAAGTATATAGCCGCACTCCATGCATCTGGGTACTAGGGAACACATGGGAACCATCTGATCCATGACGTATTGGAATGAGTACTTTTTTCCACAGTTAACGCACACCGACCTCCAAGCGGTTCCATGCAGCTCTATTACGTTTTTGCTGCCCGCTTTCTGATGCAAGCCGTCAATGTTTTGGGTGATGACGCAGGTTACGTGCCCCATTTTCTCCAGTTCTGCTAGGGCTTGGTGTGCGGGGTTTGGTTCCGCACGCATGAGAGGGCCGACGAATTGCATTGCGAAGAACCAGAACTGATGAGGCTTCAACACAAAGCTGCTAGCGGTTGATATGGCGGGGTCATACGTTTTCCAAGTTCCTTCAGGCCCCCTAAAATCGGGAATACCGCTTTCCACAGAAACTCCGGCTCCCGTTAACACTACACATTTACCGGATTGCCTTAGAAGCTCTACTAACTCTTTTACTTTACCGTCTAATTCATGAATCAAAATTCTGTTTCACCCATAACAAGTTAATGCATATCGAAGATGTATTAAAACCGAGTACTGAGAGTATATATAATTTTTCCAGAGATGCTTAATTTCATAATCGAACAGTTTTTCAACTGAAGAAAACCAAGTATTATTACCAATTCAGATTATGTAGATTACCGAGAAACGCGATTCAGGGTTTATTTCGAACCATTAAAGGCAACTTCGTCCTAGAATGAGGTAAATTATTCTAAACTTGAAAAAATGCATATTTTTACTTACAAATTTTAACACAAAATTTATTACCATAATCCTGAATATGATTGAAAAACCGATAAAAATTAAGTATAAAATTTCAATTCGGCGGAGGATTTATTTTGGCTAAAGATTTAGTGGATTTGATTACAGATCTTAATGAGAAGGAAGCCGTGGAGCTAGTGCAAAAAAAGGTTAAAGCAGGAGAAGACCCCCTGAAAATCTTGGACCAGATAAGAACCGCCATGGCTAAAGTGGGAAAAAAGTTTGAGGACAAAGAGTTCTTCCTTCCCGATTTAATCATGTCCGGTGAGATTCTGAAGCAGATAACCGAAATCTTAGCGCCGAAACTCAAAGGAGGCAATAAGGTTAAGCGTCTGGGAAAAATTGTTCTGGGAACCGTGGCTGGAGACATACACGACATAGGCAAGGACATCGTAAAATTCATGCTGGACGCAAACGGCTTCGAGGTAGTAGACCTCGGTATCGACGTGCCCAAGGAAAAGTTCGTGGAAAAAATCAAGGAAACGAAAACGCAAATCGTGGCTCTGAGCGGATTCCTAACACTGGCATACAACTCCATGAAGGAAACCATAAATGAAATCAAGAAAGTGGGATTAAGAGATAAGGTGAAGATAATGATCGGCGGAGGCCAGATGGACGAGACCATAAGAAAATACGTGGACGCCGACGCCTACGGAAAAGACGCCGCCGAAGCAGTAGCAATAGCCAAGAAATGGGTAGGTGTCTAAAAATGCCGAAATCGCCAGAAGAGTTGTATAAGGAGAGAGAGCAGAGATGGAACGACGCCGTAGCCTTAAAAGAGCCGGACAGAGTCCCCCTCGCACCCTTTACACATTTTTGGCCTACTCGTTACAAGGGTATGAGTAATAAGGAAGCCATGTTTGACCATGCTAGAACCGCGGCTGCTTACAAGGAAACGGTCCTGGAATTCGAGTGGGATATGACTCCCTCCATGCTGGTTGTTTTTTCGGGACCCGTGTTAAAGGCAATGAAGGCTAAAATACTCAAGGCGCCCGGAATAAATCTTCCAGATAATCTACCCTTTCAGTATGTTGAAGGGGAATACATGAAAGCAGAAGAATACAAGGAACTCTTTGCTAATTCCGCCGAGTATATTATCAAAAAGTGGCTCCCGCGTACCTTCGGAATCTTTGAAGCTTTTCAGACACTTCCCGACATCAATTCATTTGTAGGCTATAGTACAATATTCACGATCCCTATGCTGATGGCTCAACCACCATTTGTGCAGTTTATGGAAGATATGAAAACAGCGAGCCAAGCTACAATGCAATGGCTGGGTGTAAGTTTTGGCTACGAAGCAGAGATGAAAAAATTGGGTTATCCTATGCAGCTTGGTTCCATTGCCCAAGCTCCCTTCGACTTAGTTTCTGATTTCTTGAGAGGAATGCGGGGTACAATGCTCGACATGTACAGAAACCCGGAAGAGCTAAAGCACATAATAGACTTATTGGAGCCCTACCAAATGCAGATCGCGATATCTATGGCTCAATTAACCGGCAACACGAGAATATTCATTCCACTTCATCGTGGCGCTGCGGGATTCATGTCCAATAAACAGTTTGAAGAATTCTACTGGCCCAGCCTCAAAAAAATAATACTCGACCTAGTTAAAGCGGGAATGCAACCCATGCCCTTCTATGAAGGTGACTACACTCCCCGCCTAGAATACCTGAAGGAATTACCCAAGGGAAAAACTATAGCCTGGTTGGATAGGACTGACATTTTCAAGGCCAAGGAGGAAATCGGAGACAGAATCTGCCTCAAAGGAAACATACCAGCATCACTTTTCGTTGCTGGAACCCCAGCACAGATGGAGGAGTACTGCAAGAAACTTATCGACATCGTAGGCGAAGGCGGAGGATTCATAATGGACGGAGCCGTGTCCGGCATACCTGACGAAGCCAAACTCGAAAACGTCAAAGCAATGACTGAAACCACATTCAAGTACGGCGTATACAGGAAATAAATCACTTTCTCCCCTTTTTATTTTTAGAGAAGCATACATAACTATTATTTGGAAATATTTTGAGGAAGTGTGCTAAATAAGCCATCCGAAGAGTGCTTAGAAAATAAAAAGAACCAACTTGTTACAGAGATAAACAAGTAACTCTAAACTATCCCAAAGCTAAAAAGAAAAATCTCGCAATGCTCACAAAATAAAATTTAAATACGTTAACAAAAATAATACCAAACAAATAATTTTTAAGGGGTAATCTAGTGGAAAAGGATGCCAAATGGAAACTTTACAGACCTGAAAGGATAACTGCACTAGCCATAATCCTCATAATTATTGGAGTGCTGGGGATAATTGCCATATGCATACTTGAGACTTGCATTGCATTAGGATACAATTTCACGCTATCCAACCAGGGTACACTATTTGCACTTGTACTAATTGATTTGGTTAGCATACTAACTAATCTATTACACGAAATTGTACTAGTCCATTCGACTATTCTAATCGCTAATCAATCCATTATTACTGGTCTTCATTTGGTGGTTTTGGCGGGTCTAACCTTTTCAGGATATACAATTATTACTGGTGTAGGCTTGCTTTACATGAAGAAGTGGGCATACTACCTCGCTGTGGCATTGTTGGTGTTCGTAGTGTTCTGCCTATTGATAATCCGAATACTCTTGGCAATTACTTGAATAGGAACGCCTGTGTATCTTTTGGGCGATGTAAAATAAGAGTTTGAATATAATAGTGTAAGCTCTTTTCCACATATTTTTTAACTCGAAATATTTCAAAATGAACTATTTTTGCGTAATCCTTTTTAGATTTTTCTAGTATTTTTCAACTTGGAACCCCGTATCACCCATTTCCACGCATTGAGCTTTTACTCTTCAATCAGTTTATTTTTCCTAAATAGATAGATAGCTATCTCTTTATTCTCTCTTATTGCGGCCTTTACTGCTTCAGTGTTTTTCTCAGCTCGTATCAGGCTCTTCCAAGAATAAAGATGCTCAGCTTCGTGGAAATCCGAGTTTGCTATGTAATTAAATTTCTGTAGGCCAATGATATTGAAAAGATCATCGCGATTAGCTACTTCCCAGGCATCGAAGAGATCCGAATACTTTTTGTGGTTTTCCCAGAGGTGAATGTACGGCTGGTCGTGTTCTGTTTCTTTACGATGTGGGTGGCAGGCGATAGCAATAGCTTCCTGTCTGTGAATCTCTTCAACTATTCTCTCTACTGGTAATGCTGGTTCAATGTATTCCTTTATGTCAATGGCGAGTATATGGTACATATCTTGGTTGTTTGTTAGTTCTACTGCTGGGATGAGTAGCATTCTGTATCGCTCCCATGCTCTTTTTTCCTCCTTCCATAAGAGTCGTAAATAGTTCGGAAAGTCTTCTCTCGTTAGTGAGAGCGTGGGTTCCCTTTTCTTTTGCCTTTCTTCACGCGTCTTCTCATCCAGAATATGGTCAGCGATACTTATGACATCAAATCCTTTTTCACCATAAAGATCAACCACTTTCTCTAAGGGTAGGCTGCCATCGCTTATCTTTGTATGAATGTGAAAGTCGCAAAGCAGCCAATTCTCAAACCCTAAATCATTCCTTTTTCTTTCACGCCGCATTTCATATCACATCTCCTGATAATTGAAGTTTGGAAACGTAGCCGAATAACCAAATATCATTCGGTGAAGTTAACCCGTAAAGCGTTTCAAGACACGAAATTTGCTGAAGATTCCCCCTACTTTTCTAAAGTATTTTTCTGCCTTTTTCTTCGACTGGTTAATATTGTTAAACACAATTTTCCATACTGCACATAAGCTTTATCCTTTGATTCACGTTTCGGAACTCATACTATTACTTTTCCAAATAAAAATTTTATCATATACCAAGCCCTCCTTTAGCCCTCGAAACGCATAATTTATGGGGGCAGGTCTTGAACTCGGATTTAAACGCTATTTCTTACAACAAAATCACCCTGGGAAAGTTATCATAAAAGAAATAACGTAGAGGACTCTAAAATTCAGAGCTATTGGCCAAGAACCGCTTCAAAAAGGTGTATAAAAATCGTTAGCCAAAAGAATTTTATAGCTGAATCTGTAAAAGAGGGATAGTGAGGTAAGGTGGTTCTGTGAGTGAAGACAAGTATAAGAAGTATAAAGGTTACAAGTTTGACCCCATTACTTATAAGGTAACAGGCGACACCATAAGAGCCTATGCTAAAGCCACAGGCGACCTGAAACCAGAGTACACAGATCCCGACGATTCTAAGATAATTGCCCCTCCCTCCTTCCTGTCTGTCATCTTCCTTCCCGGGTTCTATGGAGCTGGGAAACTCGCTCAGGAAGGAATAATAAAAGATTTGACCAAGCTTCTTCACGGTGGTCAGAAGTACGAATACTATACACCAATAAAGCCTGGGGATGTTATCGTATCCCAAGTAGAAGTAATAGACATGTACGTCAAAAATAACATGCTCTTTATGATATTCGAAATACCAATAAAAAAACAGGACGGAACTCTCGCCGCAAAAGTGGTAACAACAGCCATAATAAGGTCTGGAGGATTCTAACAAGCACAGCAGAGAGAAGGCTGACCCAGAAATAACTCATTAAAAATATTTTGGAATAAAAATTATGAAATACGCCAGCTTCAATTGCTAAGCTTTTCTATTTTTTTGTGAAGGGATTGTTCCACTTGTCTCGGCAGGCTATTTCTTCCATCTTTTTTCTCGATGTCGGATTCGGTTTTGATTTCGGGTATCCTACTCCGAGCATAGCCACTATGGTTACATCTTTAGGTATTTCCAGACTTTTTTTAACCTCTTCTTCGCTGAAGGCACCTATCCAGCAGGTTCCCAATCCCTGAGCTTGAGCTGCAAGAACCATATGTTACTATCGCAGTGTCCACGGGATACCATTTTGGTGATAGTTTTGGATCCGCTACTCCTACTATTATTACTCCTGTTTTGCTGAGAAAGCTCATCGAAGCCTTGGCTATTTTTCTAATTTTTTCTCTGTCCCAAACAACAACAAATCTATAAGGCTGCCTGTTTCCAGCCGAGGGGGCAAGCCTTCCAGACTCAATTATGGAGTATACGACTTCATCGCTCGGAATTTTCTCAACATAGTCTCGTATACTCCTTCTCTTCTCTATAGCTTTCAAAACGTCCATGAATCCCACCAGACTCAAGTTTTTGTTATTATTCTTACTACGCTCATAAAATAAAATGTTTTGGTAGCCCTCTCGCCGATTACTTCAGGGGTACATAAAACTCTTAGCACGAAAACCGTACCAAAAAATAAGAACCAGTCCGGAACACATCTTTTTCTTCTCCCACTAGACATTTTAATAATACTTGAATACTTACGATATTTTAGAGTTGTGTGAGCATATCGCGGGTAATGCAGGGTGTTCGTATGGCGAGTTTGTTGAAGATCATCGAGAAGAACAAGGAGCTATTTAAGGGCATTGCATTGAGGTTTCTAAAGGAGAGGAGAAAACAAGTTTTAAAAGAACTCCAAGAAGTGGAAGAGAAGCTTGGAAAATTTGAGGAGGAGCATGGATCCTTCGAAGAGTACGCTGGTAACTTGCCTGACAGCTTCAAAGCTCATGAAGTATGGTTCACCTGGAAGACGCTTGTTGAAACAAAGAAGGAGCTGGAAAGGGAGTTAGCAGATATTGAAGAAGCGACTAGAGAAGTTGCTAGAAAAGAGTGAAGACGTAGTCCTAAGGATAGAACTTATCGAAGAAGCCACCAGAGGACTACTATACGTCATAAAGGCTAAGATAGTGTTTATTAACGATGATTCGCTCTACTTGAGGGAAATTAGGAGAGGAGACGAACTAGTAGCATATAGTTACTACTGGTTTAATTCTATGGGAGAACTTATCGAAGGTTGGGACAACGCACCACACCACAAGGATGTTGAAACATACCCAAACCACAACACACTAGGGATGGCGTTAAAAGTCTTGAGAACCCAAACATAGAGCTACTCCTACACAAGATAAGAATGGAGATACTAAAGTAAATTGCTTTACTAAATTGTACATGGATTTTTCTGTCTCCACAGATAGTTCCAAGCTTTCTTTCCATTAATAACTATCTTTAATCGGTTCTTAATTAGAAAATTTATTATTAAGCATCATTAAAAACCGAGGGAAGTTCAACTCTTCCGCTGACTCCCTTTAAAGCGCCTGGTTTTAATTCAATTATTAAAAATGCTTCGTTAGGAACTTCGAAAGGTGGTGTTATTCCAAACAAAGATGCGGGTTTGAATCCAAATCTTGGATAATAGTTAGGATGTCCGATTACAATTATAATACTGTGATTTAATCTTTTACATTCCTTGAGCCCTTCTCTAACAAGCATAGAACCAATTCCCTGATTTTGATATTCTTTTCTAACAGCTAAGGGCGCGAGTATTAGAGCGGGAACCGTTTTTTCGATTTAATAATTACCGGACTAAAAAGGATGTGCCCAACAATCTTACTATTGATAAGCGCTACGAGAGAAAGTTCGGAGATGAATTCATTAGATGAACGTATGTTTTCGACCAGTCGCGCCTCGTTATCTTGTTCGAAGGCGTTGCGGTGCACGGCTGAAATTTCAGCATAATTCTCAGGAGTTTCTGAGCGAATAATAATCATGTTTTTTAAATAGTTAAAAGTTCTTATTTAATTTTTTTGGAGCGGCAGAATCAATTATATCCCTTATTTGAATTTTGTTTTGAACTTCGGATCTCTTTTCTTTTAAAGCATCGCTTGGATTACTTTTGTTTCCCATTTTCTTAATATTTTTTTATGATAGCGGCTAAACTAAAAAAAGGAAGAATGTATTTTCAGGAGATTTCTAGTGCTTCTCCCTGTAGGGGTATCTTTACCTTTGCATGCTTTTCTGATTGAATATTCTTTGCTAAGGCTAAAGACTTTTCGTAGTCTCCGTGAACAAGAAACACCTCTTTAATTCCGTCAATTCTTTTAACCCAACTAAGGAGATCTGCCTTGTCGGCATGGGCGCTTAATCCTTGGAGAGACTCCACTCTAATTCTTACGGGATAACTCTTCCCATATATCTTCACAGTTTTTCTGCCCTCGACAAGCGCTCTCCCCAAGGTTCCTCTGGCTTGGTACCCGGCGAAGAGCAGAGTGGAGTAGGGGTCGGATAGGTGCCGCTCAAGGTGGTGCTTTATTCTTCCGCCGGTGCACATGCCTGAGGCTGCTATTATAATGTTCGGTTCCCTCTTGTTTGAAATCTCATGGGATTCTTCATCCTCTCTCACGTACTTCAGTCCTCTGAAGACTAGCGGGTCGTCTCCAGATCTGAGAAGAGCTTTAAATTCGGCATCGTAGCACTCGGGATGCCTGCTGAAGATTTCCGTGGCATCAACAGCTAGGGGGGAGTCCACGTATACCGGGATTATGGGAATTTCATTGTTTTCAACAAGGTGGTTGAGAATGTAAATTATTGTTTGAGTCCTCCCAATGGAGAAGGCGGGGATTAGGAGTTTGCTTCCCCTTCGGTAAACCTCAAGAACCATCCGCCTAATCTCGTCTACCGTCGGGGGATACGGCGGGTGTTTTTGTGAACCGTAAGTTGACTCAAGTATGAGGTAGTCGGCTGAGTCTATGGGTTTAGGGTCACGGAGAATAGGCATTCCCGGTCTTCCAATATCCCCGCTGTAAACAGTTTTTATTCCCTCAGCCCAGATTTCTATTATGGCTGAGCCGAGAATGTGACCCGCATCTCTAAAAGCTACCTCAACCCCATTGAGCTTTACCACACGATCGTAGTCGACTCCCTGGAACAGTTTAGAGCATTTATCGACGTCACTCTCATCGAAGAGGGGTTTTAATGGCGGCAAACCCTCACTCCTTCTATGGACATTCTCCCTCTCAGTGTCCGCTTCCTCAATTCTAGCAGAGTCTTTGAGGAGAATTGAGCAGAGGTCGGCTGTCGCGTGGGTGGCGTATATTTTTCCGTTAAAACCTTTATTAACTAGGAGGGGGAGTCTCCCGCAGTGGTCTATGTGACCGTGAGAGATAAGTACATAGTCTATGTCCTTGGGGTTAAAGTTGAACGAATTGTTTCTCTCCCAAAGCTCCTTACTTCCCTGAAAAAGTCCACAATCTAGGAGTATTCGTACACCATCAACATCCAGAATGTGAAGCGAACCCGTAACCGTTCTTGCAGCGCCAAGGAACTGAAGCCTCAAAATGATCAAGCCTCAACGGTGAAAATTATTACTATAAATATATTCTTAAACATTAATCTAAAACTTTTCCCAAAGTTTGTTCGGGCTTCCATCCTCGTTTTTAGCTTGATTTTTTATAACAGAATTATCTTTGTGTCTTTTTTTTATTATTTAAATAGTATTGTTTGTATAAAAATATTTATAAGCATTAATGTAATCAATACATCTAAAATATACAAGAGGAGGAATAATTTGTCCATTAAATGCCCGCAATGTGGTAAAATGTTTAGAACTCCTGACGAATTAAGGAAGCATACATCAGAAGCACATCCGATGGGGGCAAAGCCTGCAGTAGGACCAAAACCTGCGGTAGCTCCTGCGAAGCCTGCGGCAGCACCAGCGAAGCCTGCGGCAGCACCAGCGAAGCCTGCGGCAAAGCCTAAAGGAAAGAAAAAGTAAATAACCTATCCTAATACCCAATTTTTAAGTATATATATATCTTTTTTTTAGAACCTGAAAGCGTTAGACGAGGGAACAGACCATTGTTTCTGTTTCTGTTTTTGAATAAGTAAAATAGTTTTTAATTATGAAAGAGGCATTTTTCCCAGCACTAAAAAAGCCTTAAACTGGACATCCAAAACTCTTCAAGAGTGTTGCGCGCAATTTTTTTGAGTAAATTTTAAGTGGATTAAAAAAATTTATAAATTTCAACCTTTTAACGGAAAAGTGAGAATAAAAGTTTTTATGGAGGAGAGATTTTGTCCAAGGAATGTGATAAGTGTGCCCCGAAATCTAAAAAACCAGGGGAAGAAGGACGTTACGATATAGAGGAATTAAAAAAATTAGCTCAAGAAGATAAAGAAAAAAATGACGAAGAAGAGTGGAAATTAGCTCTAGAACGGTCTAAAAAGAAACGTTAGCCGGACATAATTCGTTTAAAAAATCAAGGTTTAGAGTGATCGATTTTGGATTAGTTGTACGATTTTTGGTGGACTGGTAACTAGTCGAATTAAGAATTATTGATTATTAAATAGTATGTTTTTCTATGCCAATTTAAGTGGATGATTATGTAAAGATTTTCTTGCAAAAAATTTAATATCTGTATCTTGCTAATAATATAATGGGCAGATACCGTGTGAAGGGAACTAGCAGAAAAGTGGAATAGTATTAAAAATTGAATATTCCTATTAGGGTGAAGTAATTTGACCAAAAAGGAGAATAAAGAGTTTAGTCACGTAGAAAAAAGGCGAAGAGAGAAGTTCAAAAATAGAATAGTTTCTGAAGGATACATCGATTATAGAGAAGGTCCCGAATTCTTTAGGGAAGATAAAGAAAAAGGGAAGAATAACTAAAAATAATTAGCGAAGCAAGAGTTCACACCCTTCTTCCCCTAAAAATACTATAGCTAAAATTCAAGATATGGATAATATTGATCTAGATGATATTAGGTAGCTCTATTCTAACCTAGCAGCATTTGAATCTCATAATTTTTCGGAAAGTTGAAACAGATAAATGGTACTGGTTCATGATTAAGTTTTTTTTGAGTGATTATTTGTTTCTTTTTTTCTATTTTTTAGAAATTTACTAAAGGGTAAAAATTTAATATTTGGATATGATATGATAAGAGAAGTGTATTTGTTAGTTTTTGGAGGTTGGGTTGGTTTGAAGGTTGTTTATCATGAATTGTACAGGACTGTTTATGCTTCTGATCCTGCTGCGGAGGCTGGGCGTATTGAGAGTATTTACGATGTGATTGCCACCTATTTTGAGTTCGTGCAGCCCGAACCCGCCAGTGAGGAGGATATAAGAAGGGCTCACACTCAGAGACACATTGATTCAATTAAGGCTGATAAACAGTTGTATAAGGTAGCTGCTCTGGCTGCTGGTGGGGCTGTTACTGCTGCTGAACTTGCGTATGGTGGGGAGCCTGCTTTCGGTTTGATTCGCCCACCGGGGCATCATGCTTCTGGTGACTCTTGTTGGGGTTTTTGTTTCTTCAATAATATGGCTATTGCTATTTTGAAACTGAGAAGTGAGGGGAAGGCTGAAAAAGTGTTTATTCTTGACATTGATTTACACTTCGGAGATGGGACTGTGAATATCTTGGGTGGTTTACCCGGAATATCTATTCTCAATCCGAATCACGGCGGTAGAAAGGAGTACTTGGAGGAAGTTTCAGGGCAGCTTAAGGTTGAGGCTTCGAGAGGCTGTGATATTGTTGCGGTTTCTGCGGGTTTTGACGAATACGTGTTGGACTGGGGAGGCAGACTAAAAACCGAGGATTACAAAACTATAGCTTCTATGGTCAAAGAGTTCTCGGATGAAAATTGTTCAGGAAGACGCTTCGCGATTTTGGAAGGAGGATACTATCATCGGGACCTAGGTAAAAACGTAAAGGCTCTATTAGACGGATTCGCCTGAAAAGGTGTCAAAAAATTTTGAAGAAAGGCGCTATTGCTTATTTTCATTGACCCTTGACCTGATTCTTTCTTAAAAAGATTTATTATGTGAGATTTTTCATATATTATTAAGCATTTATGAAGAATGAAAAAGGCGGGAAACATGGAGAAGAGATTTGCAGAAATCGCCGACAAGATTTCAAGGTTCACGACAAAGAGAAGCTATGCAGCATTCCTAGATGACCACGGTAATATTCTCTACTCCTCCCTTACAAAGGAATCGGAGGAAGCAGTCAAAAAATTAAAAAGCATTTTCCCAGTCTGGAACATAGGAGACTACCAGCTCAAAAAATTACCAAAAAGCAACATACTAATCTACAAGGTCTCCACCCACATTATCGTAGCGTTAGACAGCTACGAAAAAGAAGGAGTCCTAATCATTGTCGGTAAACGCTTAGAAGAAAACTTTGGCAACTTGTTTAAAGACTTGGAAAGCGAGCTTCCCGCCGCACCGGTAAAGGAACTAATCGAGGTATCCTCAAAAGAATCAAATCTCGGGATAGTACAAAAAAGTTCCCCTACTAAAGGAACTGAAAAAATTATTGAACCAACTCTAACGAGTAACGAAAACTTGAAGCTGGTGGGAGCTATAGAGGGTTTAAAAACTGAGACCCCCCGAGGGGAAACCGAGGTAGAGATGCTCAAAGAACCATCTATAGAACCCCCATCATTAGGAAAAGTCGAGGAAACTGTAACGGTGAGCTTCCCCGTTCTGGTTGACACGAAGTTTCTAAAGAAGGTAAAGGAACCGATTGAAGTAAAAATTCTTGAGCTTTGTGACGGTGGTCACACCATTGATGACATTGCCGAGGAACTCAAAGTACCCAAAATCCGAGTTATGCTAACGACCGGCGATTACAGTGCAAAGGGAGTAATAAGATACGTCTCGGGATTTAAAAAAATAAAGAGGTGAAAAATTATGGGAGTAAAAGGTGTATTAGCATGGAGAATTAAAGCCGAAAAAACGAACGCGTTTGTTGCAAGATCTCTATCGCACTCGGTAGTCAGCTTTTTAATGAAGCTATACAACGATCCAGCCAGAGTTCATCAGGAATTTAAAAAAATAGGAAGGGGTATGGGAGAATTCGTTTATACACGATACTTAGCTGCGACACAACAACCCGCAAAAAGCCTAAAGGAGTTAGCCAACCCCAAGTCAGCCTACAATCTCGGTTTCAAATTCTTTTTCGGCGTAACCTTTGATAAAACAGAATACAGGAGAGATGGGAACGATGTCTACATAACTTACACAATAGCGGATTGTCCAGTCTGCAGAGACTTGGTATCCCCATCACCACAAGTGTTCATGTGCAGTACAGTTGCGGGTGTCTTTGAATGGATCGAGGAGAATAGATTAGCGGATTGGAATGCGGAATCAGTCACTTGCGACGAGGTTCTCTGCCGGGCTCGAGGAGATCCAGTCTGCCAATATGTGTTTCACTTCCGTTTAAAGGAACAAGAGTTTTTTTAAAAATAGTTCAACGCGTCTTTGGGAGGAGCGGATTACTTTTTTTATTAAAATAATCAGAGGTAATACTCCATAACTAAAATCAATCTATTTCCAAAATTAAATCGAAATACACGATTATCGGTTAGACTATTTTCACTGTCCGTTTTTACAAGATTTCCTTTATAAAATACTTCAGAATTAACTTTTTAAGATGAGGGAAAACAATTTTGTAGTAAGTCCTATAACCGATTCTGGTCGAATGAATATGAAAAAACGGAGAGAGTTGGATTCCTTAGGGGAAAAAGAAGTACCAGAGGAAGCCTATTACGGAATTCAGACGCAAAGAGCATTAGAAAACTTTTCAGTTAGTGGATTGAGGGAACACCCCTACTTCATAAAAGCATATGTGATGATAAAAAAGGCTGCAGCTTTAACTAACATGGAAGTCGGATTTTTAGAACCCAAGATAGGGGAACTCGTAGTGCAAGCTTGTGACGAGGTTCTGGAAGGTAATTTGACTGATCAGTTTGTGGTGGATGTTTTCCAGGCTGGAGCGGGTACCTCTTTTAATATGAACGTTAACGAGGTTTTAGCTAACCGCGCTCTTGAAATCATCGGTAGACCCCGAGGGGATTATAAAACAATTGGGCCCAATGACCATGTAAATATGGCTCAATCAACCAATGACACCTTCCCCACAGCGATGCACGTATCCACACTACTAGGTCTTGAAAAATTGTTTAAAGTTCTAGAAGATCTCAAGGAGGCGTTTAGGAAAAAGGGAGAAGAATTCGCTGATGTGATAAAATCTGGAAGAACCCATCTTCAGGACGCAGTACCCGTTACTCTGGGACAAGAATTTGGAGCCTACGCATCAGCAATAAATAGAGCCATTAAACAGTTGAAGATTAGAAAGGAAGAGATAGAAGAGATAGCCTTAGGGGGTACAGCCACAGGAACAGGGGTCAACACCCATCCAAAATACAGAGAAACCGTGGTGAAAAAACTCTCGGAGATAAGCTCTCTAAATCTGAAGCCTGCATCTGATCCCTTTGAAGCGCAGCAGAGCCACCTAAAAATAGCAGCGATATCAAGTGGACTGAAAGAGCTAGCCTTAGAATTAATCCGGATTGCAAACGACCTAAGGCTACTCAGCTCGGGACCAACCACCGGTCTTGAAGAGATTCTACTGCCTGCGGTTCAACCCGGTTCATCGATGATGCCCGGCAAAGTAAACCCGGTGATGTGCGAATGTTTAAACATGGTGGGATTCCAAATCGTGGGAAACGACCTCACCGTTTCCCTAGCCGTGCAGGCAGGGCAACTGGAACTAAACGTGATGATGCCCGTAATAATTCACAACGTACTCCAATCCATAAGTATCCTAGTAAACTATCTTCCAGTTTTCACCACCAAGTGCGTAGAAGGCATAAGAGCCAATCGTGAAAGATGCACCGATTATCTTGAAAAGAATCCCTCGCTAGTCACACTTCTCTCACCACACATCGGCTACCTTAAGGCGGCGGAAATCGCGAAAGAAGCTCTCGAAAGAAAAATTTCCGTGAAAAAACTAGTTTTAGAAAAAGGACTACTAGACAGAAAAAGAATAGACGAAATTTTCCAACCAGAAAAATTACTAGGAACCAAAAAAAGAACCCATAATGATTAACTGATTTTCTCAGCCCTACTCATTCTCTTTTTGGAAACTAACTTTTTTCTAAAAACTATCAGATTTGGTGAGTTATCAGATACTAAAAAATTTGATATCGAATAGAAACAGTATTTTAAATCTAAAAGCTCTTAAATGTGAAAAACCATATTTTTCTTAATAATTGGAGAAGAGTGGAGGTAAGAAAATGGAAGATGAGGAATATCTTTCAAAACCGTGGTTAAACCACTATGACCCAGACATTCCCCAAACTATAAAATATCCAAAAATCCCCATTTACGAAACCCTGAATAAATCGGTAAAAGATTTTCCAGAAAAACCCGCCCTATACTGGGGTAAAAGAGCAATAAACTACAGAACGCTAGGGGAATACGTGGATCGTTTTTCAAACGCCCTAACCGACTTGGGCATTAAAAAGGGCGATAGGGTAGCCCTCCTAATGTTGAATACTCCACAATACGTGATAAGCCTCTATGGAATACTAAAGGCGGGAGCTGTAGCAACGGGAATAAATCCGTTACTCACACCCAGAGAAATAGAATTCATTCTAACTGATTCCGGAGCGGAAACAATCATAACACTAGACCTATTCCTCCCCCGCGTTATAGAAGTCAAAGATAAAACCAAACTCAAAAACATAATTGTAACCGGTCTAGGAGACTTTCCCCAAACAGACGCTCCCCTTCCAGAACCACCAGAAAAGGAAGGAGTAAAACAGTTTCTCACCCTACTTAAGAATCACCCACCAAAACCACCCAAAATAAAAATAAACCCCGAAGAAGACGCTGCCATCCTACAGTATACCGGCGGCACCACGGGTCTGCCTAAGGGTGTCGTACTCACCCACCGTAACATAGTATCTAATATTCATCAGGTTTACACCTGGTTCAATCCCACTTTTGGGACAGACACCTTCTGTTCCGCGTTTCCCATGTTCCACGTGGCGGGGCTAATCGTTAACCTCGTAGCGGTAACACTTGGTGGTGTACAGTGCCTGATATGGAATCCAAGAGACAGCGACAACATAATCCAGCTGATAAACGACTACAAGCCCAAATGGATAGTTAACGTACCGACACTGTACATGATGCTCTTAGCCAATCCCAAATTCTTTAAATCCGAAGTCGTCAACGCGGAGCAGTTTTTAAGCGCCGCAGCCCCGATGCCGGTGGAAATCATCAAGGAATTGCAGACCAAAACAAAGGGCGTGGTGGTGGAAATCTGGGGACTCACCGAAACAAGTCCCGCTGCCACAATTATGCCCTTCAAGGGAACCAAAAAAGCTGGTTCCGTGGGTCTACCACTCGCAGACACCATAGTTAAGGTCGTGGACATCGAATCCAGAGAGACTTTACCCGTAGGCGAAAAGGGAGAATTAGCTGTATATGGACCACAGGTGTTCTATAAGGGCTACAGGAACAAGCCTGAAGAAACCGCTAATGCTCTACAGGATGGTTGGGTCTACACAGGAGATGTGGGCTACATGGATGAAGACGGCTACTTCTACATCATAGACCGAACAAAAGACATGATTAACGTTTCCGGATACAAAGTATTCTCAAGAGAAGTAGACGAGGTTCTCCACGAACACCCAGCGGTGGCTCTTGCCGCAACCATTGGCATACCCGACCCGGAACGTCCGGGCAGTGAACGAGTAAAGGCTTTCATTGTTCTAAAACAGGGTTACCAAGAGAGCCCCGAATTAAAGGAGGATATCCTAAAGTTCCTGCAAAAGAATTTAGCTAAATACAAAGTACCCAAATTCATAGAGTTCCGCAAGGAACTACCCATGAGCCTCACCGGTAAGGTTTTGAAGAGACAGCTAAGGGAATAAAAAAGAGTAACCTAAAAAAAGGAAAACAAAACAGAGGAAGGAATACGTAATTTTTTATTTACTACTATTCTTCAAAGAAATTGTTAAATATTGGAGACTAATGATTCACAGATTTTAAGAATAAAGCATAATTATAGAATAATTAATAAATCAAAGCCCATACAGATTATGATAATCAATTAGGCTAGTGAGTAAGTCTAAGATATTCTATGCGAAAACTATAGAAACCTACAGACTTGTAGAAAGTCTCATAAAACTTTTTTAAAAAGGCTGCAGTGTTCTTAAATTGTTTGTATTAATCTTCCACGAATTGAATCTGGCTTTTCTCATCCAGTTGGTATCTGGTCTTTTTTGAGTTAAAGTAAAAGCTTCCCTTCAGTACCTGAAGGCTGGTTTCTATTCCTTCGGGTTTATCCTCTCCCACGATCTTTATGAAGACATCCGATAGCTGGTAGAGTTTTGCACGAAATCTCTCCGAATGAGCCTGTTCTGTTAAGGCATAAAGTGCCAGGTCTCCACAATGTTTATGGTAGCGGAAGGCTCTTCTGCAAAACTTTATTAGCTCATCCTCTGGTATGCCAATGCTCATATCTGTTAGACTGTAGAATATCCAGAAAACTGATTTGCTTTCTGAAATATCATTCCTAACCCTTGTCATCGCTGATATAAGTCTATCCACATCGAAAGGATTTGCGGGATAATAAACATAACCTTCTTGTGTATCCGTCTCACTCTGCGGTGTGTTAAAACAATCAATAACACTCACATTGCCATACGAAAGGCTTTTTTCAGGCGATTTGTGAACCTCGGACCTCTCTAATAACATTTTTAAGCGTGGCTCATATTCCTGTGACGGAAAATGGAAGTTAAAAAGAATTATATGAGTTTTTTCACCAAACTGGTTTTGGAACATTTGAATGGAGGGTTCAAGAAATCTTACACCATACTGGTGGGAAACGACCACAATTGAATTTGATAGAATCCCACCACCCAACAACGAATCCAACATGGGAATTCCAGTTCTAATAACTTTCGAATATTCCAAATCCTTTCCACTCTCAAAATACCCAACAGTAGATAGACTTTTAGCCGGCATTGATGATTTAATATCTAGTTTATTGGTCACGACTTGAATTTCTCCATTTTCATTTATTTCGAAAAAGACCTTCTTGGATTCAAATGGAAAAACTCCCTTTATAACCTGAACACAGTTCTCCAGTCCCCTTGGTGTTTCTTCAGCAAGAAGCTTAATGAAGACATCCGATAACTGGTACAACTTGGCAAAAAACATGTCCGTGTGAGCCTTCTCATTCAGGTAGTAGAATGCTAGGTCCCCTTGCTGCTTATAGTATCGGAAAGCTCTTCTACAGAACTTTACCAGATCATTCTCAGGGACGCCGATGCTCATATTTGTCAGATCGTAAAAAACCCAGTATACCCGCGTGTCTTTTGGGATGTTCTCCCTAACCTTAGCCATCACTGATAGAAGATTATCTACGTTAAAAGGATTAGAAACGTTATGGACATCACCTATTTTCGAGTCCTCATCCCCCTCAGCTATACTGAAACAGTCAATAACACTAAGGCTGCCAATTGGACGAGTTCCCATAATTTTTTTGTATAATTCAGGGTTCGTCAGGGAAACCTTAACCCAATCTATAAATTCTTTTATGGAATAGTGAAAAGTAACAATAATTGTGTGCAATTTCTCCTCATATTTTTTTAATCCCATCTGAACACCAAACTGCCGAATTTTAGTACCCGGCTGGTAGGAGATGACTACAATTGAATTTGATAAGAATCCGCCGCCCAACATTGAATCCAAAAAAGGTATTCCTATATTACTAATTTCTATGTCACTCATAACTTGTCCATCCAAATCAAAAAATACAAAAAAACCACTTAATAGTAAAATAGAAAAAAATGAATTATATGTTTTTTCCAAAATCTGAGACTCTCATAATTATATCGAGTTCTTCTCTCTACTCACTACTGTCCACGAAACTCTTTGGAATCCAAAAAATAAATAAAATTTTGAGTGATTACAAGTATTTTTTGTACCAATCAAGAGCCAATCGGATTGATTTCTCTAAACCTTTACCCTCATAGATTTGGAAATGGGTAACTCCCTCTAGAGTCACTAATTTTTTGGGTTCGCCCGCCTTCTCATACAGGCTTCTCGCCTCCCCCAAGGGAATAATGGGATCCTTTTCGGCCTGAATTAATAGTAGGGCTCTAGGTGATATTAAGTGCACTACGTTTTCAGGTTTGTATATCATCTGGTTCTCAGCGTACTCCATAGGAAGCATGGTTTCAAGTCTGGGCAACTTTTTAATATCCCTATTAAGTACCGCCACAGATTCTGCGTCTGACAAAACGTCGGTCTGCTTGAGATAAGTGCTCTCCCCGGTTAACACTCGCTTACGACGATCCTGCTTAATCGCCTCCAAGAAAAAGTTTACCATATCCTCTGAGAGATAAGCTCTAGCCGTACGCTCGCCATCACCGAAACCAACCTGGCTAACCACAGATTTAGGTCTCGAATCAATACCTGCAGTGTAGACTACGTTTGCTCCACCGAAGCTGGTTCCCCATAATCCTATGTGGTTCTCATTCACCTCATCTAAGGTTTCCATAAAAGTGATGGCGTTCCGGATATCCTCCGACTGTTCCATGGGAATGAGACGCCCCCTGATTCCTTCACTCTCTCCGAAACCCCGGTAGTCGAATGTGAGAGTAACATACCCCGCTTTGGTGAATGCTTCTGCATAGGGTGGAATCAACCACTCTTTTATTCCAGTGAAACCATGACACAGGACAATAGCAGCCCTTTTCTCACCCTTCTTATAATCTCCCGGAATACGAACGATTCCTGCCAACTTGAGCCCAGCAGAGTAAAAACTTACCCTCCGCTCCACAAAAATTCACCCCTTAAGAATCAATCAAATTATTCAATAAACGTGTATGAATAGTATCTCTAACAATTTATTACAAAATAAAGATTGCTCTGAAAGTATTCAAAAGAATTAAGAAACTAAACATCAATTTAAGACCATGTTTGTTAGTTAAATGTTGTCAAATCTGGATTGAGGAGAGAAATGGACATAGTCGAGGTGGAGATGGAGTGCCGACCCGCCCTAGAAAAGAAGGCTGGAAGGACTTTTTAACCAGAAAAGTGAAGGTTGACTGGAACAGAGCTGTCGCCGTTTCGCTTGAGAAGGTTTCGTTTCACGAGTTAATGTTAAGCCGGCTTTATTGGGAAAGGCTGTCAATAACCCGACTTTTTCCCAGCCAAACTCTCTATGACAATTTTAATGATTATTAAATTATTCACTAACTCTTCGGAATACTCGTACGAATCGTCTGAGTAGTGTTCCATGATAATATCCAAGGCTCCTCTTTTTTCCTCAAAATCATCAAGTAAATAAGCTTTACCAAAGCCGATAACACTATAATAGTTTACACTCCAGTTACAAGCCTTTTCGGATTTCACTAGTTCAACATCTGTATCGAATTCAAAACAGACTCTATTGTTTTTCCTGATTATATCAATCTTTTTACCCACACGAGCAGAATGAATATACAAACAATCATTCCTGAAGCCGAAGCTAACTGGAACAATGTACGGAGTATTATTATCAGAGAGGGCAATTCTGCAAACAATCGCTTTATTAATGATGGATTCCATCACTTTCCTATCCTTAATTTCCTTATCTTTTCTCCTCATTTTTCCACCCCTTTAGAATTAATGGAAAATTTTCGAATGTGATCCAGCTGATTCCCTTATAAGACCTAGCGTAGTGAAAATTATTAACGAAAGCCAATATACGCTAATGAACGGTGGCTTGCTATTATGAGTATTGGAGTATTTGTTGATAAAGAACACCAACCAACAATGGAAGAAATATTTGCTGTACTCGGCTCTAAACGGTCACTGTGGGAGAAACTAACTAAATTCGTTGCTGATAACTATCGAACCAAAGACGATTTCGCCTTCTACGGGAAAAACTATGGATGGGCAGTGAGATTTCGCAAAGGAGGCAAGGCACTTCTATCCCTATATCCCGGAAAGGAGAGCTTCACAGTGCAGATTATTCTGGGCCAAACTGAAGCGGAGAAAGCTTCCAGCCTGAATCTTAGCAGTAAAGTGAGAAAAACTCTTGAAGATGCACACCAGTATTCTGAGGGACGCTGGCTCTTCATAAAAATAGAATCGGAGCAAGACCTTAACGATATTCAAAAATTACTAATTCTCAAAGCTCGACCTGCGAAGAAACAAAATTGAAATTATTACACAAATAAGGCCGTTGCATTTCGCTTGAGAAAATCTCAGTTGACGAGCTAATTTTGGGCACTAAAAATGAATTCAATTTTAGAAATGGAAATTAAATTCCCGCAAATATGCTTATGGCGAACATCTTTTATCCGTGATATGTTATCGTAAATTTCTGGAAAATCAATAACAGAGAGGTAAAACCATGTACAAATGGGATGCAGAAGATTATCACAAAAGCTCATCGGAGCAACAGAAATGGGCGAAGGAGCTTATACTAAAACTCCAGCTTAAAGGAAGTGAAAGAGTTTTAGATATCGGATGCGGCGACGGCAAAGTTACAGCAGAAATCGCCAAACTTTTACCAAATGGTTCGGTTCTGGGCATCGATAATTCCGAAGAACAGATCCGTTTCGCTCGGAATAACTTCCCTTCAAAAAAATTTCCAAATATTGCTTTTGAGGTTATGGACGCAAAGAATCTTAGTTTCAACGGTGAATTTGACGTTGTTTTTTCAAACGCCACACTGCACTGGATTATTGACCATTTACCCGTTCTTAAAGGAATTAAAAAGAGCTTGAAACCATCTGGGAAAGTTTTACTCCAAATGGGAGGAAGAGGTAACGCCAGTAAAATCCTTGAAGTCTTGGAAACAATGATAAAAAGTAAGAAGTGGAATAGATACTTCACAAATTTCACTTTTCCTTATGGTTTCCATGGACCCGAAGAGTACAAAGAGTGGTTGGAACGTTTTGGTCTTAAAGCTAAGCATGTTGAATTAATCCCGAAGGACATGATTCAAAAAGGAAAAGAAGGACTAGCAGCATGGATTCGAACAACCTGGCTTCCTTATACCCAAAGGATACCTGAAGAACTGCGTGAAAAATTTATTGACGAGTTAGTGGATAAATTCATTAAAAAGCATCCTTTAGACAATGAAGGGTTTGTTCATGTTCCAATGATGAGGTTAGAAGTTGAGGCGGAGAACAGAGCATTGAATAACTTGTAGACCGTTTCTATTAACTATTCCAGAATTTAGTGAACAAAAATTATTCTATGGTAACTGTTTCGATTCGTGACTTATGAATTGAGTCTGAATAAAAAATATCTGAAATCGATTTTAACATAGAAGGCTGATTTGCATGGAAATAGTTCCGGCAACATATTCTCATGTTCCCGAGATCGTAGATTTATGGAAGGAATTCATGGACTATGGCAAAAGCGTAGACCCTCTGTTAAGTAGGAGAGAGGATGGGCATTTAAACTTTGAAAAGTATTTAAAAGATTTAATCAAGTCGGATAACTCACTAGTCTTAGTTGCGTTAGATAAGGGTCATGTTGCGGCGTACTCCATTTCCCAAATAGCCGAATATCCTCCAGTATTTCAGCGTGAAAGTACGGGTTTATTTCTGACATGGCGGTAAAGTCAAACCATCGAAGAAAAGGCATTGGTAGCCAAATGCTTGCCAAAATATTTGAATGGTTTGAATCACGTAACATGGATAGAATTGAATTACGTGTTCTCGCCAAAAACCAAATTGGCTATTCTTTTTGGAAGAAACACGGATTTAAGGACTATATGCACGTTTTATATCTTAACAGGAAGCTTGGAAATGAAAAAGGATAAGGAATTTACGGCTTACTGCGGCTTATATTGTGGAGATTGCGTTCCCTCCAATAAAAAATTATTTGATGCTGCAGAGAAGCTCGGAGAAGAATTGGAAAAAAACCAGTTTGATAAATATGCAGAGCTAAAAAGTAGAAAGAACAATGTATTCGATGACTATGAAACTTTCAGAAAGGTGTTATCTGCACTAACCGAATTGAGGTGCCCCAAGACCTGCATTAACGGCGGTGGCAATCCTAATTGTAAAATTCGTGAATGTGTCCTTAAAAAGGGAATAAACGATTGCTGGGAGTGCTCAGTATTTGAAGATTGCCAACTCTTAGAGCCCTTATCAGCTTATCATGGAGATACACCAAAAGTTAATCTCAGATTAATAAAAGAATATGGCATTGAGAAATGGGCGGATAAAAGAGGAAAACATTATATTTGGGACAAGTAAGATAGAATGAACAGTCTTAACGGAACACAAAAAATTATATATATATTCAAATTATTTAAAGCGGTTTATTTGTAATATTAAACCATTGAGGGTAGAGGAAGTATGGTTAAAAGAAGAGAGAAAAAGACTAAAATAATTTGCACCATTGGCCCATCCAGTTTGAATTCAAAAATAATGAATAGAATGTTCGAGGCTGGAATGGATGCGGTTCGAATAAACACCGCTCACGGGGACTTTGAACAGTACAGAGAAATTATTCGAATAACAAGAGGGGTGGGTGAAATCCCCGTTATCATGGATATAAAGGGACCCGAAATTAGAACAAGGAATAAGATTCCCATTGAAGCGAAGCTCGGCGAAGTCATAGTAGCCGGTTTTGGGGACGAGGATCTTACCTTCTCTTATAACTTTTATGATGAAATAGAATCTGGGGACAAAATTCTCATTGATGATGGAGCGGTAGTAACAAACTTGATTAAAAAAGAAGATGGGAAACTCTTTTTACGTGTTGAGGATGAGGGAATAATCGAGAAGAATAAGGGGGTAAATATTCCTAACAGGAGTCTTAACGTTCCCAACCTTTCCCAAAAAGACCTTGAAGCAATAGAATTCTCCAAAGAAAACGAAGTCGAGTTCCTAGCTCTTTCCTTCACTAGGGACGCAAAAGACGTTAAGAATCTCAGGAAGAAAATCGGTTCAGGTGGTCAAGCAATAATAGCCAAAATTGAAAACCATCAGGGTGTAAAAAATACCGATGAGATTCTGGAAGAAGCGGATGCAATCATGGTGGCCAGGGGGGACTTGGGTGTGGAAATAGATTATGAGAAGGTTCCCTTAATTCAGAAAGACATAATCCGAAGATGCAACCAAATGGGAAAAATAGTGATAACAGCAACTCAGATGCTAGAATCGATGGTTAACAATCCGACCCCAACTAGAGCTGAGGCGAGCGATGTGGCTAACGCCATCCTAGATGGAAGCGACACAGTTATGCTGTCAGAGGAGACATCCATTGGAAAGTATCCGGTGGAGTGTGTAGAAATGATGACCAAAATCGCAAGAGAGGCTGAACGTATGTTGACCGGAAAAGTAGCTATGAACGGTTTTATCAACATCTCCCAAACGGTGAGCAAGTCCATAAACCTTATAGCAAGCTCAATGCCGCTGGACAAGATTGTGACCCTAACCAGATCCGGATACACTGCAAGGATGATTGCCCGGTTTAGGCTTAAACAACCAATCATCGCGGTAACCGACAACCAAATAGTTAAGAGGCAACTGGAACTGGTCTACGGAGTCCAACCTGTATACATAAGGTACCGTGAGGCTGGCGACATAATTCGGAACGCAGCAGAGATTCTTAAGCAAAAAAAGCTCATAGAAGAAAAAGATTATGTTCTGTTCACGGCTGGAGTTAGGACAGGACAAACACATGAAAGCAACCTGATAGAAATTCACAGAATATCAGACCTCCTAGGTGCCAGCAAAAAACAATAAAAATTCTCAAATTATACATATGTTAGACTTTTCAAAAAATTCTTTATTTACCGCATTCCTATTATATTATCAATTCTTATCATGATATTGCCCCCTTCTTATTTATTTTTTAAAGAAATTTTTTCTTATTTTCTGAACTCCTAAGTATCATCAACGGAATTTCTGGTGAACAATACATGAAGCACCCCCTCGGCTTTTATCGTTGAAATCGTTGATCTGCAATATTCGAAGAGCCCGAACTATTAGTGGTGGTAATGGTAGCGATGCCGGGCTCACCCTAATGCCTTTTCGTCACTTTTGACTTATATCGGAACTCTCTGTAGTTCATTGCCTGGCATCTAATACCTAAAAAGGTGGATTCCTATTTTAATTTGTCTCACCAACTAGAGATTTGGGTAAGCTTCTTTTAAAGAATTTAAATGTTAACAATTTATGTCGTTAGCAATAATTACTGGATAGGTTCCATATCTTCATAATGTTTAAATATCGGCTTGAGTGGGATAATTGGTGGGATTAATATGGTCGACGAAGCTGTAATAGATGGTAAAGGTAGAGTAGCCATTCCGAAGCGGCTACGTGAAGATTTAGATTTACGGGAGGGAACAAAAGTAAAATTATTAATTGAAGAAGGAAAAATAGTCATAATGAAGCCGGTGACCCCCCAAGAATTTATCCGCGAAATGGAAGGATTCATCAAGGAAGGTTCCCCCATTCAAAAAGCAAACCCTCTAAAACTTAAGGAAATATGGGAAAAACAATGATCTACATAGATGCCAACTATTGGATCTACTGGTTTGACCAAAGGCTTCCAGAACACAAGCACGTCTTAAAACTCATGAGGGAAGCCCTTCAAGAGGGAATAATCCTCAATGTTGTCACTCTTATTGAAGTCGCTCATTACCTACGTAATTTGACTGAGAAAGAGTTTCTTGACAAGATTAACAAGATACAGAGCCTCACCTCACTAAAACTTATCAATTTGGACGCAGAGCTACTTAAGGTAGCACTCGAACAACTAATAAAATATGCCAGAGTCGGAATAGGAGGCCGAGACAGTGTCATCCTGGCAACAATGCAAACATTGGGGGTACGAAGAATAGCTACTCACGACAAGGTTTTCAAACAAATCAAAGCTCTAGAAGTTATTGACCCAATCCCATAACAAAGATAGCTGACTGGAATGTGCTCCTTGAAGATGAAATTCAACAAGAACTACGTGACAGAATGATACGCGTCGCAAATCTCCCAGAGAGGGGACCAAACAAATAGAGGTTCAAAGTTTGAGAAAAGCAACTCCTAAAACTAGCATTGATAGTTCAGTGGTTTAAATATGGAAAGAAATAACAATAAAATGAGGGTTAAGCAAGATGAGTATAAGAGAGAAGGTAAAACATTTGGATGAAATTTAGATAATATGCCCAAATTTTAACCAGTGTTTCTCTGATTTTTATACTGTTATTACCTCGTCTTTAACCATGTGCAGCCTTATGACTCGGGGCATTTCCCTTTCTTCAAAGTGACATTTCACAGCATCCCTAACCATGTTCCTTAACTCGTCCATGTCTTCTGCCTGTGTGTATATAGAGTATCCTAATGCACTTGCTTCGTATCCTCCCTCTGCTGATTCCTCTACAAGAAAAATTATCTCCTTCTCCATCATAATAGCTCCTTAAAAAGTGATTCTTCAGTCTAATAATCAACATCATCACAAATATGAATGAGCAAGTCTCTTTATTTCTTCCACTACTTTTTAATCTTACTCATCACCATTTAAGGAACTCGCCTCAGGTACGTAGGTTTGTTGGAACTCCCACAGTATACGACTATCTATAGTGCTTGGAAAGGTTTTTAGAATCAGAGTTTGTAGTCTGCCTTTTTATGGCTCCTTTTCGGTAAAGGAGCTTCTATTTACAATCAAAATGATTCAAAAATGTTTCTAAATAATATTTTAACCCACTTTCCGCACCCTTCACAAACTTTTTTGGTATTTTTTCGTTCTCTCCAATTACTGCTTGTTTCCCCTGCTCCAGTTCGGATTTCACCCAAAATTTATGCAGAAAAGGTTTCCATTTTCTTTACAGACTTAATTGCGCAAAAATAGAAAAAATAAACTAAAGGTGAGGAATGTAAGACTAAATAGTTTCAAATTTTTTTAAATAGAGCTTAGCTCACAAAAAATCCTTCTTCTCTTTCAAAGGTAAAACCAAAGTAAAAAAACAGAAAGAAATGAGTAAAGCATATGTATGTTTATATCTCCCATAATCTTCCTCTGCAATCGGGCTCATTGAATCCGTCCAGCTTATAGTCGAAGATTTTTTTCGTGATGATCTCTACACCAGAGTTAATGAACATTAGAGATACGCATTCCCAACCTCCGACCAAACGAGATAACTTTTCTCTCACGAGAGATATGCAAGCGTCCTTATATGGGCAATCATGAAAAATTAGATTTAATTCATTTTTCTCTCCCCGGGTAAGTCGCATTGGAATAACTATTTTAGTTACTTCAAATATAAACGACGCCCTTTTACAAGATTCGAATGCATCATCGGTGGTTCCAACAAACTTATTTAGTATACCCGTGATTTCAAGTATAGATTTCATGGAGCTATAGGCGGCTCTTTTGGCTCCAGCTCCACTGAAACCTTGGAGCTTGCTCTCCGCTTTGAACATGCCATAGATTAGAGAGCAGTGCCCTCTGGGGTATGTGCCCAGATTTGTTGTGATGTAGTCGGTTACTTCCTCTAGTCCCTGAATGTTTTCGGGCGGCTTCTCGTTCAGCATCCTCGACTCAAACTCCAGTGCGTATAAGGAGGTCATCCGTTTGAAAATGGGACCGTAAAATTTTACGGCTGCTCCGACCGCAATTTTTGTGAAAGTTATCCCGCTTTGGCTATCGAACTCGCCTTCTATGGTGAATTCATTTTTTTTGCTTTCGGACAATAATAGACACCTATCTCTTCTTAAGTTATAAATTTCCTCGCATTGTTTTGGTGCGTATAGATTGTTTAATCTTTATCTATTATTATATTCGGTTTTGAGAAATTTAAATTTTAGTATAGGAAAAATTACTAATTAATTGATTCTTTGTAAAATTTCTACCATATCCTAGGAATGGTTAGGTGAGTTTCCTTAAAAAACGTGTACAAAACTAGTCTATCAGAATAAAAAAGTGAATAAAGTCTGGAATGCCTCTTTTTCTCTGAAATTCATTCTCTTAATATTTAATACTTGATGCTTAATTCTTAATACTTATTATTAAAAGCTTAAATAAATTATTTGAACATATTAGAGTTTGGAGGTGCCATTTTGAAAATTCTTGTTACTTACTTTACTCAAACCGGTAATACGGGAAAAATTGCCCAAGCCATTTATGATGAGGTTTCAAAAAGACATGAGGCAGATTTGAAGAAAATTGAAGAGATTAATGCAGATTCTTTTAATCAGTATAATCTGGTTTTTATTGGAACCCCCTGTCAAATGGGAGATTTAGCGGCTCCAGTTAAGAAAATTTTGGATTCTCTCCCCAAATCCTCAAAATATATGCTTGCAGGATTCTATACTCACGGTGCCCCTCCTGAGGAAAAAGAGGATTACGAAAAATGTTTAGCTACCTTCGAAAACGTTTGCGAAGAAAAACAGATTGATTATCTCGGATGTTTTGACTGTCAGGGCTTTCCCACTCCCAAAATTCATCAAATTGTAACTGAACATTTAATAAAAAATAAGGGTTATACAGAGGAGAGAGTAAAACAAAGGTTTAGAAGAGCAAAAGAACATCCGAACCATGAAGATGAACAAAACGCCAGAGACTTCGCCCGGGAAGTGCTATCTAAGATTTAATCAATTCTTTCTTCATTTTGATAATCTATAAAAATAAAATCAGAAACTAGGATTTTTTTCTCTGCCATTATTTTTCCTGATGATTACTCCTTAATATTAATGTTAAATACTTAATACTCATCGCTCAAAAAATTTAAAAACAAATTTTTAAAAATATAAGAGCTTAGAGGAGGTGCTGTTTTGAAAATTCTGATTACTTATTTCACTTTGACTGGTAATACGGAGAAGATTGCCAGAGTCATTTGTAAAGAGGTTTCAAAAAAGCATAAGGCGGATATTAAAAAAATCGAGGAAATTAATGCAGATACTTTAAATAAGTACGATCTGGTTTTTGTGGGCACTCCTTGTCATGCTGGCGATTTATCGGGTCCGGTTAAAAACTTTTTAAATTCTCTTCCCAACTCACCTAAATATAAGCTTGCAGGATTCTTCACCCACTTTTCCCCGCTCTGGTCAAAAGACGACCATGATAAAACTAGAATTTCCTTTGAGAAGATAAGCAAGGAAAAACAAATCGACTACAGGGGAACTTTCCATTGTCAGGGTGTCCCCACATTTTCACCCGAAATCACAGAATTGGTAAAAAAGACTAAAAAATTGAGCGACGAAGAGTACAATGGTATCATAGAGGAAGCAAGAAAACATCCAAGTCCCGAAGACGAGGAAAGGGCTAGAGAATTTGCCCAAATTGTAATATCCAAAAAATAACAATTTTCTTACTCTAATAATTTGGAGAACTTTTGGAAAAAATAAAGGTGAGAAAAATTTTTGGCACTAAGCTGATTCGGAGTCTCGGTGTTTGATTTATTTATTGTTCTCCTTTTTCTTTTTCAGGGTATTACTCCTCTTTGACAGTAAAGTTTGTTAAAAGCATCGAAGCTTTGTGAGATATGAAGCTTTGTGATATGAAACCCTTTATCACATTGAATATTGGCTTGGTATTAGTGCAGGATTGCCGAGCTGCTGAAAAAATTTTATTATGTTAAACAAAGCTAAAAAAATATACCGAAAAATGTATATATCGTATTTTACTATTTAACGAAAATTGTTGATACTTTTCGAAGAGGTGTGTTTAAATTTCTAAAAAATCAGAAGGAATAACAATTAATGATCTTCTTGAGGTTGCGAAAGCACAGGAGGAAGTAGGTACCAAGTATAAGACTCACCTTTTTTCCATGTTTTCTCAACTGTTTTGTACCATCGCAGAGGTAATCATTTCCCGTTTCGGCGAGAAGGGTAGAGAAGCAATGATAGAAGCGGTTAAAAAATACGGTGAGGAGAGAGGCAAAAGAATCGCCAAGCTGGTGAAATCGCAGGGCAAAGAACTGGATCTCAAGAACTTCTTCATATACGGGGACTTCGATAGCAGAGCCAACCTGACCTATTCCCCCAACCTCGTTGAGGGCAATCTTGAAATATGTGTTACAGCGTGCCCCTTTGACAAGGGCTGCAAGGAGTGGGGTAAAAGAGAATACGGTAAAATCTACTGCGAATACGTCGACAAAGCCATTCTAAAAGGATACAACCCCAACTTAGTACTTGAGGTTCCCTCAAACATGACCAAAGGCAACGAGAAATGCGTTCTCAGATACATCGCCAAATAAACCGAGGAGAAGAACCCAATTATCCGAATCAAACATTTTAAGGGGATGAAAAAATGGGAGAAGAGAAACTATGTGATAGAGTTGTAACTACTGATCTTTTAATTGTGGGGAGCGAGGGAGCTGGAGGACCCGCAGCAATAGAGGCAAAGAAGCAGGGAATTAATGCGCTAATAGTAACAAAGGGTAAGATAGGACAGTGTGGGGCTTCCCAGATGGCGGGAGCGGATTTTAACTTGGACGGCAAAACAGCCAAAACCCTAGGCTTTTCGGGTGACGACCGTGATAGCCCCGAGAGATTTTTCGAAGACATTGTTAGGGAGGGCCTATACCTTGGCAACCAAAAAATGATTGAGAAGTACGTGGAGTACGCTCCCAAAGTTATGAAGGGCCTCATGGATTGGGGGATGCGAATATACGGCTTTGAATCAGTACACACCGAAGAGATGGCCCGAGGCATCACAGCTGCAGGTACCGCGTGGGTTAAAGCCATCCGAAAAAAGGTGAAAGAACTCAACATTCCCATCCTCGAGGACACAATGGTTATAGACCTCCTAATGAGCGATGGAAAAATAGTGGGAGCCGTAGCCCTAGACATTAAGACCGGAGAAACCATCCTAATAAAATGCAAGGCTGTAATCCTAGCCACCGGAGGATGGCAAATGGCCTACCCCTTCACCACCGGACCCTACGACCTCACCGGAGACGGCGTAGCCATGGCATACCGCACCGGAGCAGAACTCATCTCCATGGAAATGGTGCAATTCTGCCCCATCACCCTAATCTGGCCCCCGAAGGATCGAGGGAGCATCAGCCTCTACATATTCAGCGGATTGGAGGTAGGCAGGATGGTTCAACTACTAAACAGTAGGGGTGAGAGGTTCATGGAGAAGTACGATCCCAAAAATTTGGAACAGAGCACCAAAGAAATAGTTTCCATAGCCTCAGAACTCGAGGTCGAAGCCGGACGGGGAGGACCCCACGGTGGAATCTACTTCTCACTAAAACACCTCGGAGCACAAACCATTGACTTCATCGTTCAGGTAGCTCAAAAGCGTGTGAAGGAAGAACTCAAGGACACACGCCACGAATTCACCACACTCCTGCCGGAGCTAATAGCGAAGTGCAAAACCGAAGACATCGAGGTGGGAAACGCAGCCCACTACATGGGAGGCGGTGTAAAAGTCAACGAAAACACTGAAACTACTATTCCCGGACTCTTCGCCGCAGGAGAATGCTCCGGCGGCCTGTGGGGCGCAGTCAGAGTAGCCTCCGCCTGCACCGAAGTAGGAGTCCAAGGAAAAGTCGCCGGCGAATTTGCTCCAAAATACGTGAAAAGGGTGAAGCAGGCATGGATAAACGCCAAACAGGTTAAAGAGATACTGGACAGGATGAACAAACCTCTACAAAGAGACAAGGGCATCAAGCCGAATGAACTTCAGAGAAAAATGCACGAAATCTCCGGAAAAAAAATGGGACTAATCAAGGAGGGCAAACTGCTCAAAGAAGCGATCGAGGAACTAAAGAAACTACTAAATGAGGACTTGGAGAAACTATGCGTCACCTCAACCAAGAACAGGGAACTGAACTACGAGTGGATCAGAGCCATCGAGCTGCGCAACATGCTCACCTGCCTGTACCTATCGGCTAGAGCCTCCCTTATTCGAGAGGAGAGCCGAGGAGAGTTCTACCGTCGAGATTGTACTCACACGGACAACGACAACTGGCTCAAGAACATAGTCATGAAGCAGAAGAACGGCGATGTCGAAATAAAATTCGAAAAACCGGTGGTAACCAAGATTTCCCTACCCAGCGGGAAACTAACCTACCAAGAAGCAATAGGAGTAGCTATAGCCTCCTTGAAGAGACAATAAGGAGAGGATACCATGGCAAATAAAGAAAAAGTCAAGGTGAAGTGTTTCCGGTTCGATCCCAAGAAGGACAAATCATTCTACTACGATACCTTTGAGGTTCCCCTGAAGGGACCCATGAGTGTTCAGGGTTGCCTGCTTTACATACGGGAGAACCTTGATCCCAGTTTAGCGTTTTTTGTTAACTGTAGATTGGGATTCTGCAAGAGGTGCTTGGTTCGGGTGAACGGTAAATCCTGTTTTGCCTGTACCACGGAAGTGGAGGATGATATTACAGTGGAACCGCTCAAAAGGGATCAGGTGATTAGGGACCTCTGGAGAAAAGACACTTAAGTTTTACTTTGCCGATGGTTAATCCTCAGAATTCGGTGCGGGAGATTATCTCGTCTTGAACCCGGGGATCTAGGTCAACGAATGCTGCTGAGAATCCAGCCACCCTTACCAGCAAGTCCTTATATTTTTCTGGATTTTTCTTAGCTGCGAGGAGTGTTTCTTTGCCCACGAAATTAAACTGTACGTGCATTCCCCCTAGGCTGAAGAAACTCTTGAGGAGGGCGGAGAAGTTTTTAATCCCGTCTTTTCCTCTGAAGTAGCCCGGAGAGAACTCTAAATTCAAGGCTACACCGTTTGGTGAGAGCTTGTAATCTATTTTTGACGCTGATTTGAGAACCGCCGTTGGTCCCGAGTTCGCCGCTCCTTGGGAAGGGGAGATTCCAACTGATAAGGGCTCTCCGGCTTTCCTGCCGTTCGGGAGTGTTCCTGTTAGCATTCCAAATGGGACATGAGTGGTTGCGGAATAGATGCCGGTCCAGAATTCGCCCCCACGATAGTTTTTATAATCTTTTATTACATCGCACCACATCTCTACGCACCATCTCGCGTACTCATCAGCTTCGTCGTCATTCCCATACTTGGGGGCTTTCCTCAGCAATTGTCTAAGGCTCTCCTGACCCTTGAAATCATTAGCCAGGGCGTCGAGTAGTGTTTCCATGCTGATTCTCTTCTCTTTGAACACCAGTTTATCTATAGCCGCCAGTGAATCCGCAACTGTAGCAACTCCTACGATTTGGATTCCGGAAGAGTTGTAAACCGCCCCTCCTTGGGTTACGTCATTTCCGCTCTTTAGGCAGTCTTCTGTTAATGATGAGATGAATGGGTTCGGCCTCTGCTCTGCGAGGATTCTGTCCATCAGGTTTATGCCTTCAATGAATTTTGAGGCGAGGAAATTCACCTGCTCTCTAAAACTTTCCATCAAGTCTTCCATAGTTTCGAATTCCCTAGGATCCTTGGTTTCTACCCCAATTCTTTGGTCGTTTTTTATCCCTCGGTTCAAAGCCAACTCCAAGGCAAACGCGAGATTGAACAAACCAGCGTCTCCGCTTGTAAAGCTCTTGCCTGGGATCCCGACTTCGACGCAGCCATTTACCGCATAGTTTAAAGCGTCTTCTCTTGGGATACCTCTTTTGATGAGTGCTGGAATAGTGATACCATCGTTGATAAAATATAGATTGGTCTCTCCACCGACTACCGTCTCAGAAACCTTTTCAAGAAATTCTGGAGGGGTATTTTCGTGAATTCTAACCCCGAAGTTAGGCTGTATGTGGCTCTTCTTCCTAGCCTCCAAAGCTATGTATGAAACCTCATTTGTCACATCATTACCCTTATCATCCAATCCTCCAACCATCACATTCGTGTAAACCGGTAGACCTCCGAAGTACTGGGTGGTCAAACTATTCCAGAGGGGGATAACCGAACTGAGCTTCAGGAAGAAGCATTCGAGGAGAGTCTGTGCGTCCTCTTTGGAGATTTTACGTTTTTCGATGTCCGATTTGTAAAAGGGGTAGAGAAGCCTATCTATCCTTCCAACAGAAATGGAAGCTTCGTAGTCCTCTATTTGGGCGGCTATTTGGGTGAAGTAAATCGCTTGCAAAGCTTCCTGGAAGGACTCAGCCGGTTTCGCGGGCACCCTTCTGCATATTTTAGCTATGTTCTTGAGTTCCTTTCTCCTTCCCTCTTCTTTCTCGCTCAACAAGAGAGTTTCGGCTTTCTCCGCATAGCGATTTGCGAAATCGATCACCGCCTGGCATGCGATTTTCGCTGCTTCATAAAAATCTCTCTTATTAGGATCGCTTTTGGCGAGGTACTTGTCTGCTTCTTTTATGATTCCGTCTAATCCCTTTTTGAGGACTTTATCGTAGTTTAAAACTATGTGACCGAAGCCCGCTAACTCGGGTATAACAAATGCCTGACCAGTGAAATGAATATCCGTCAAATCCTTTGGCCAGGTTACCAGAGTAATGTTAAGAATGTTCTTGTCGCTCCAATAGGGAAAAACCTCTTTTCTTAGCTTCTTCACATCCTCCGATTTTACCAGAAAAGGATTGGGAACTCGTTTATCTAATTGGTCGAGTTCTCCATCGAGCCACCCGCCAATAGTCTCAGGATATATACCAGCCCCAAGCTCCCTGCTGGTAATACTACCAACTATGAGCTCGTCAGTCCAAATGTTAAGAGACAGATTAGAAAGTATCTTACGGAGAGCCTTTGCGCGTCTAATAATTACTGGCTCACCTTCGGTTTCCTTATAACTTTCGGTTATCAGTCTAGCTCTTTCGATGCAGACCTCTTTTGGAAGTGAGAGTAGCCTGGTTTTCAATTTTTCCGAACGAAAAGTTCCGATATTCTGTATTTTTCCTTTAGATGTAACATATTTCATGACATTTTCTTTCTTTTTGTAACATTTAAGAATTGTTGTTCTCGGGAGCATGTTCAAAAAAAGTTGTATGTAGGGTCGGGGAAAGATTTTGAAGGTATATCTTGAAGCAAATAAGGTTACCCACAAGATTTATAGTACATTTGAACTATCTTTCTTATGTTTGTCTTTGAGTGTCATTAATGTATTTGTTTCAGGTAATGGTTTGTGTTTATAGGATAAGTTTGGGGTGCGTGATTATGACCAAAATTGAATCATCTAAAAAGGAAGCTCAACAAGAAGGCGAGGAGAGAGCCGAGAAGTTCACCACTTTATCCAATATTGAAGTTAAAATGTTCTACACTCCTGACGATATCCAAATTAAATACCAAAAAGATCTGGGATTTCCCGGCGAGTTTCCTTTTGTTCGCGGAGTATACCCCACTATGTATAGGGGTCGGCTATGGACTATGCGGATGTTTTCCGGTTACGGCACCGCTTTTGACACAAATAAAAGGTTCAAGTATCTTTTAGAGCACGGCGAGACCGGTCTGAGCGTTGCCTTCGATTTTCCCACACTTTACGGTTATGACTCAGACAATCCCCTTTCCAGAGGCGAGGTTGGAAAGTGCGGCGTAGCCATCTCCTCCCTACAGGATATGGAAGCACTTTTTGACGGAATCCCCCTAAATAAGGTCAGCACCTCTATGACCATTAACGGTCCCGCAGCCATTATATGGGCTTTCTATATTGCGGCGGCTGAAAATCAGGGTGCCAAAAGAAAAGACCTGAGGGGAACCATTCAGAACGACATACTAAAGGAGTACATCGCCCAGAACTCCTACATTTTTCCCCCAGAGCCCTCAATGAGGCTGATTCTTGATACTTTTGAATTCGGAACCGAGGAGCTTCCCAACTGGAACACCATAAGCATAAGCGGCTACCACATAAGGGAAGCTGGGTCTACCGCTGTTCAGGAACTCGCCTTCACTCTCGCGGATGGACTCGCCTATGTGGACGCTGCCGTAGAGAGAGGAATGCACATAGACACTTTTGCACCCCGCCTATCATTCTTCTTTAATGCCCACAACTACTTTTTTGAGGAAGTCGCCAAGTATCGGGCGGCTCGAAGAATCTGGGCTAAAGAGATGAAGAAACGAAACGCGGTTAACCCCCGTTCCATGATGCTACGCTTCCACACCCAGACTGCCGGAGTATCCCTAACAGCCCAGCAACCATTAAACAACGCGGTCAGAGTCGCCATACAGGCTCTGGCGGCGGTTCTGGGCGGAACACAATCATTGCACACCAACTCTTTCGATGAGGCCCTAGCCCTACCCACTGAAGAAGCGGTAACCGTGGCTCTAAGAACCCAACAGATAATAGCCCACGAAACCGGCGTCGCAGAAACCATCGACCCCCTGGGCGGCTCCTACTATGTGGAGTGGCTTACGGATAAGATGGAGGAGGAAACCTACAAGTATTTTGCTCAAATAGAGAAGCTAGGCGGAGTAATCGCGGGAATCAAAAAAAGCTTCTTCCAAAACGAAATCGCCAAAGCCTCGTACAAGTACCAGAAAGAAGTCGAACAGGGCAAAAGAAAAATCGTAGGAGTGAACTGCTACAAAATAGTCCAAGACGACGAGGTAAACGTTCCAGTGCTCATAGTTGACCCCGAAGTCGAAAGAGTACAACACGAGAGACTTGAGAAACTGAGAGAAGCCCGAGACAACTCCAAAGTCCAGAGAGCATTAAAGGAGCTTGAGAAACAGGCCAAGACCGAAAATAACCTCATGCCTTATCTCATAGAATGTGCGCATGCCTACGCAACTCTGGGAGAAATAAGAGAAACCCTGGTAAGCGTATTCGGCGAATACGAACCAAAGGATTGGTTCTAGCCATAAAAAGAATTCGTTAAAAACGAAAAGATAAAAGACTTTATTATCCTCAACTTATGAGGCCCAAGCGAATAAACCACTGAAACAGAAAGAAGAGCTGCCGAACGCGTTCCCGCTAAAAAAAGCATCGGCATACAAACAGATACCCAAATTTAGAAAGAATTTTTACTACTCATTATTATTCCAAAAATTTGGGACCGATACCATACCCAACATACAAACATGCGAGATCAAACAATGCCCACCCTAGACCGGACTTATGCAGGTAAGCAAAAGAAGTGCTGCGGTGAGTAGAGAGTGTCGTAGGGCGTTAGGCTTAAATTAAGGGGGGTTTAACCTGTATTTCTTCTTCAATGTACCAAGTTAAAACGATGAAAACACCAGCGTTCCTCAAAATAGAAATATTTATTAGAATGTTTAAAAATATATAAAAAACATTAAAAAATACTGAAGATATATAAATATATATATATAAAATATATATAAATATATATATAAAATATATAAAAGACACCCTTTCAAAAAAGGGCGTTGAATGGCTAACTAATAACCGTTAGAGATACTAACAGAGCGGGAGAAGAGAGGAGGAATAACTGAAACAGACCATCTCCCTCTTTCTGCGGTGCAAATAATAGAAGTAGAAAAGGGAAACAAGGCTCCCAAACCAACTAAACGGGGAGCCTTGCCCTACGTAGAAACGATTGTTTCTACCAAAAATTAACCATAAAAAATGAGTGAAAACCATGAGAAACATCAGGGCGAATAAGAAAGCCCTAAAGATAGCAGCAGTCCTAGCGGCAGTCATCCTAACAGCCACAATCATCACAGCGGTTGCAACAATCCAAAACCAGAACCAGAACCAAAACACTTACCCGCTCATCTACGCATACCTGCAAGGAGCCCCCCAGAACTCTCCCTCCCCCATAACCGAAAAGAGCACCAACTACATTTACATATGGCAAAACTACACTTTTCAGGAAGACGTCACTAATGATACAACAATAATTGTGAATAATACAAGTCCAATATGGATAAACGGAAACGGACACATCGTACAAGGCCTTGGAACCGGATCTGGTGGCGGCTTCTTATTAGTCGGCAGAAACAACGTAACCATCTTTAATGTCACAGTCACAGGGTGGGATTACGGCTTCCTCCTGATAGATAGCTTAAACAACAATCTTACTAATAATACCGCATACAATAACTCCTTCGCTTTTTATCTACTCTCCGGCGCCGATAATACTCTTTCTGATAACATAGCAAACAACAATACCGGCGGCTACGGATTCTATCTAAACTCCACTTCCAATAATATCCTTTCTTATAACACGGCAAACAACAACTCCGAAGGCTTCTGTCTAGTAACCAGCTCCTCCAACACTCTTTTGAATAACACCGCGGACAAAAACACCGCAAGAGGCTTCTCCCTATGGACCAGCTCTACCAACAATAATCTTACTGGTAACACCGCAAACGGCAACGGTGGTGGCATAGGCTTCTACCTACTCTCCAGCTCGAGCAATACTCTTACGAATAACAACGCCACAAACACCGGCAACGGCTTCTACCTGGGCCAAAGTTCATCCAATAAGCTTAGGGGTAACACCGCCACACAAAATGGCCACGGCTTCGCATCCGATAACGCGAACAACAATAATCTTACGGAGAACACCGCGTACAACAACTGGAACAACGGCTTCTACCTGATCCAAAGTTCATCCAATAAGCTTTCGGATAACATCGCAAACTACAACCTTAAATTCGGCTTCTACTTAGAATGGAGCTCGAACAACAATAATCTTACGGGTAACACTGCTAACAACAACAACAACACCAACGGCGTCGGCTTTGTCATACTCGGCAGTTCATCCAATAATCTTTCGGGTAACACTGCTAACATCAACACCGACGGCTTCGTCCTATCCTTCAGCTCCAACAATAATCTTAAGGATAACAACGCCGCAAACAACACCAACTACGGCTTCTACCTAACCTCCAGCTCGAACAATAATAATCTTACGGGCAACAACGCCACAAACAACGACTACGGCTTCCGTATGATTGCGGCTTCCACTGGTAATAACCTCTGGGATAACTTTGCTTTAAACAGTACAATCCAAGGATATGACTGGACTGATGACTGTATCGATAATAACTTTACGGGTAGTGTAGAGGCATACTACCTGCGTGTTTACGTCAACGATTCCGGGGGTCTGCCAATATCCGGGGTTCAGGTCCAGCTGGTGTCCAACGGGACAATAGCGGTGTGGTATGCTACGCCTCATTTCGGGGGATCAGACGCTCCAACAGGTACGGATGGTTTCACCCCGTGGTTCGCCGCCCCCTACAGGACATTCGTAACAAACGATTCTATGACCGAGAACAACAACACCGTCACCGTGTGGTACTCCACTCTGTGGCAGATAGCCAGTTTTTCAAACAATCCACTAACAGAAGTCAACATGTCCACATCGCACACGGAAAACTTCACAGTGGCTTCCTGGCAACCAACAATGCTTCAAACAATGCTTCCCGTGCTTCTGCTTTCGTTGGCTGGAACGCAGGGCGGTGGTGTTAGTCCCATGGTTTACGCTGCCATTATAGGTGTTTTGGGTGTGGGTGTAGCGGCTGCTGTTTTGTTCTACTACTTCCGCAGAGTGAAAGCTTAAAATGAGGGCTAGATGACTCGACCGATTGTTCGGGGGCATTGCCCTCGGCTCCCCTTTTTTTGTTTAGATATTGTTGTACAAAGCAGCATCAGAAAAATTAAATTATACAGCCTGTGAGTTTCGATTCTATTTTGGCTTTCTGAGTTTCTTTTTGGTGAGTGAAACACTTTTTATCCTGTTTCTGTTTCACACGGTAGGATGATGGGAAAAAATAATCGATGAATAATCAGGTTAGGGGTGTTCTATTGATAGTAAGAAAAGGAAGTAAGGAGAAGAATATTGAGGTGCGGGGCGTCTTTACTCTTGGGGTCGCTAATCACCTGCTTAGTTATTTTTTTTGAGCTGTTTGGCTGCGTACCCTTTTTCTTTGTTTTTGGGTTTCTGTCTTTTTTAGAGTTCTAATTCGTCGGAAATTTTTTGGAGGGCTTCTAAGCTTATTTTGAGGAAGTCGGTTAGTGGTACTCCGATTTCTTCGCATATTCTGATTCTGTCTCTGCCTGTTGATGCGGCGAAGGTTTTGTCTTTGAACTTTTTTTTGAGTGTTTCAACTCGGACCTGTTCCAGTTTTTTGTTGGGCATCACGAGGGCTGCGGCTATTATTAGTCCGGAGACGGCGTCTGAACAGATTAGTCCTTTTTCTAGCTTTGTTTGGGGTTGTACCTTGGTGTACTCGTAGTTGTGTGCTTTTACGGCGTTGACTACATTTTTTGGAACCAGTCCTTGTATGTATTCTGCGGTTTTTGTGGCGTGTGTCTGGGGAGAGTTGATGGTTTCTTCGTAGTCCAAATCGTGGATTAAGCCTACTAATCCCCAGGTCTCCTCGTCCTCGCCTAGGTGGTGGGCCAGGTTTCTCATTATGGCTTCCACGGCTAGGATGTGCTTAACCAGTTTGTCGTCTTTAAGATGTTCATTTACTAGTTTTAGGGCTTCTTCTCGGATTAACATAATCCAGTTAGAATTCCCGCTTTTCTTAAATCTTACCTTTTTAGTGCTTTGTTGCATAATTAGTTCTGTTTTCCTTTGCTTGCGCCTCGTGAGGGGGTGTATTGTAGCATAAATAAGTGGACTAGATGTTTCTTTGTAACATTTGCCAATCACTAGTATTAAAAGACATTCCTTTAGGCTTCAGGTAAAGCTCCTCAAAAGCCTCCAAAGCCTCCCGCTTCGTGAGGGAGATCTGGGGATGAAGCTGGGCCGGGCTGGCGCCGTAGAGATGATGACCCTAGTTGGGGAGCCAATTGTGGAAAAGATTATACAGCGAGAGAAGATACTGTCCCTTGTGCAGGGGGTCCTCGGAGACCAAGGCGAAGAGCTGTTCGTCTCCCAGGAACTCCACCTTGAAGTCCCGGCAGGCGTGCTCCGCTTTGCCGTTCTCGTTCGGGCGGCCCTCCGTGGAGTAGCTGAACGCTATCCCGAACTCCTCCGCCAGCCGAGCGAATTGTTCGGAGGGGCGGTCCGCTCGGGCGGCCTTGAACTGCAAACCGTTATCCGAGTGGATCTCCTTCGGGACGCCGAACACCTTTACCGCCTGGCGGACGGCTTCCGCCGCGGCCTCGGAGCTTCCCTCGAGGGCGAGGGTTGTGGAGAGCCGGGCGTTGGTGCAGTCGTCGACGATTTCTATCCGGTAGACAGTTTCGTGTAGATTTTCGCTGTAAAACTGGCAGATGTCCCAGCAGGCGTTGGGCTCCCCTTTTCGAACCATTTTGAAGGGGGTGCGGCGCCGGTAGGGGTAGAGGTTCACCAGACCCGCCCTCTTAAGCAGCTTGTGGATGGTCGTGTGGTGGAAGCGTCCCTCAGAGCCCATCATCGCCTCTATTCTCCTTGAGCCTAGTTGGGGGTCTCCCTTCTTGAGTTTGATTATCAGCTTCTGCTCCTGCTTGTTTATTGTGCTACTGCCGCCTTTCTAGGTCGAGGGTCTGCCCCTTCCATCCTCCAGCGCCGAGGGTCCTCCTCGAATGAATTTCTGGATTAGTTTGAAGAACCAGCTCTTGGAGATCTGGTATTCCTCAAGGATGCTTTCCAAGGGGTTGAGGTGCCAGCAGCGTATGATCTCCAGGTTCCTTTGGGCGTATTCCGAGTGTCCCTCAAGGTCTGCGGGAGTGAGCCCCGCCAGGAGCTTCCGAAAAATTAAAAAAGGACTCGCGGCAATCATTACTATTGGTAGACTTGATTGTTTCATTTTAATCGCCGTTTAATCAATAAGGAAACATCCGAGTCTACTTAATTTTGCTACTACACAGAGGATCAATGAATTCAAAAAATTTATATACATCAATCAAAACGTAAAATCCAATTTCATAATCTTCTTGGAAATCAGAGATATTGAATTCTGAAAATAAGTGAAGAGGACCCCTATCTGCCATAACCAGTACTCTGTAAAAGGGACAGTGTATTGTCACTAACCAAGGAACGCCGAGTGTGGGGCGTGATGACAAAATACCCAAAAATTAGAAAGGAGAACACATATGCCACCGCAGAAAAGAATCATAATCAAGCACAAAAAGCTGATACTAAGCCTCATAATTATCGCCTCACTATCCGGGCTACTCATTTTAGCCACCACAACCCAAAACCCAAACACTTATCCTCCCATAAACTTATACCTCCAGTATATCTCTCCAAACCCCAATACCGTCATTCAACCAAAATATGACATAAATGATAGCCGCACATTGAACGGAAGCACCTACTATGAAACGATAAATGTGATTGCGGACGACATAGTGATAAACGGAAACGGATCCATAATACAAGGCCCTGAAGATGGAACTGGGTACGGTTTCAACTTGACCAGCAGAAACAATGTAACTATATATAACGTCACAGTCACAGGGTGGCTATACGGCTTCCACCTAGTTTCCAGCTCTAATAATACTCTTTTCGATAATACTGCATACAACAACATTCGTAGCTTCCACCTAGTTTCCAGCTCTAATAATACTCTTTTCGATAATACTGCATACAACAACTCTCGTGGCTTCTTCCTAGTTTCCAGCTCTAATAATAATCTTTTCGATAATAATACTGCATACAACAACACTCGTGGCTTCCACCTGTGGTCCAGCTCTAATAATAATCTTTTCGATAATACTGCTTACAATAACACTGAAGGCTTCTACCTATACTTCAGCTCTAATAATAATCTTTCTGGTAACACTGCTTACAATAACACTTATGGCTTCTACCTATTAGATTGCCCTAGCAATAATATTCTTTCTGGTAATACTGCATACAACAACATTTATAGCTTCTATCTAGACTCTAGCTCTAATAATAATCTTTTCGATAATACTGCTTACAATGACACTTATGGCTTCTACCTATTAAATTGCCCTAGCAATAATAATCTTTCTGGTAATACTGCAAACAATAGCGACGACTACGGTTTCTCACTAGTCGGCTCTAACTATAATAATCTTTCTGGTAATACTGCAAACAATAGCGACGACGTCGGCTTCTACCTGTGGACCAGCTATAATAATATTCTTTCTGGTAATACTGCAAACAACAACCTTTATGGCTTCGAACTATACTCAAGCTCTAGCAATAATAATCTTTCTGGTAATACTGCCATCAACAGCAACACGTATGGCTTCTATTTAGTTTCTTCTTCTACTGATAATAACCTCTTCGACAATATTGCTTTAAACTGTACATCTAAAGGATACGAGTGGACTATTGATTGTATTAATAATAATTTTACTGGTAGTGTGGAGGCGTTCTATCTGCGTGTGAACGTCACAGATTCTGGGGGGCATCCTCTCCCCGGCGCTGAGGTTTGGGTTGTAACCAACGGAACGACGGTGTACGCTACGCCGGGATTCGGTGGGTCGAACTCTACAACCTATTCGACCGGTTTCACTCCGTGGATCGCTGTCCCCTACATGACCTTTGCAGTGAATAACGTTACTACTTATAACGTCAACAATGTTACTGTGAAGTATTCTACTCTGTGGACGACCGCCTCATTTTCAAACAATCCCAGAACAGTCAACATGTCTACATCGCACACGGAAAACTTCACCGTGGCTTCCTGGCAACCTACAATGCTTCAGATGATGCTTCCAGTCATGTTGTTTGCTGGAACGCAGGGAGGCATCAGTCCGCTAGTCTACGTTGCTGTGGGCGTTATAGGTGTGGGTGTTGTGGCTGCTGTCTTGATTTACTATTTCCGTAGAGTTAGAGCTTAAAATGGGGCTGGAGGACTTTTGATCAATTGTTCGACGATCCTGTTCTCGGCTCCTTTTATTTATTATTTGCATCGAAATTATTACCAGAAAAGTTGAGTTATACAGTCTGTATGTGTGATTTGCGGCGCTGTTTAGACTTTTTACTTTTCGGTTGGTGAAGGGCTTTCACCCTATTTTCGGTTTCTCAACTGGACTAGATGAAAAAATTCGATGAATAGTCTCGTTGGGGGTATTCCACTAATTAATAGAATAGGAAAAAGAGTAGACAGGAAGATGTTGGGATGTGGGGTCTTTGCTCCAAGGGTTTCCAATTTCCTGTTTGCTTATTTTTTTAGAGTGTTTAGGCTTTCAACAGCTTTAATAATACGCGAAATTTGTTGTCGATCAATATTCCGTAAATCGTGTTCGGCGGATCGTTTCCACAGAATTTTATAGGATGCCATCTCTCTTTAATCTCTCTTTTAATTCCTCTAAAGTTACTGTAGCCTCGTCCCGACGCTCAGCAATAATAGCGAGATCATGGAGATCTGCCAAAAGTTCCTCATACTCCTCCATTGGAATAACTACCGCAGTCTTTTTGCCCTTTTCATCTATGATATACTGTGGTTGAAAATTCATATTATTCGTCAACGTCCTTCTAATCCTTTACTGCTCAATTCGGTTAACGATTAGTAAACCTATAAAGTTTTGGCTTAATGAAGATTAAAAAGCAATAACTCCCAATCGCATATCTAATAAACTTCCAGACATGAATTCAAGTAGTTCAATAAGCAAATACTCTCTCCTAACGCAGCCACGAGGGTTAAAAATAGGATTAAAAGAGTGCAGTTCGACCCAGATTCTCATCGTCTTGTTTGTATCCGGCGATTGTAGTATTGACTGCTTTTATCAGTTGAAAACCATAATAAAAAATCCAGTAGCAATACAAGCAACCATTTTCTTCTCTCAATAAGTCAAACTGGAAATATTATTATTGAGTGGAAAAATCTATTTTTGTAAAAAGGAGAAGCTGCTTAACTAGTGTTAGTTTTTGCTCCCTGTTCTTATTGCCAGTTTTTCTTTCATTTGAGGAGTGCTTCTATGTCTTCCTCTGTTAGTGTGTTCCTCTTTTCTTGATCTTTCCAGAGCTTCCTGTAGGTATAGAAGTACTCGTACAGGTCTAGGATATCTCTTGCATGGATTACGACGTGATTTTTAATTACTTGGATCTTCAGGTACATCGGTAGAGATTCGAATATCTTGACATCAAACGGTTCCCTAAAATATCTTAAAATAGTTCTAAAAAGAGAGTCTCGGTCTGCCTCTGGGGCAACTATGCATATGTCCACATCGCTCCTTGGGGTGGAATCACCCGAAGCTTGAGAGCCGTAAAGAAGTACTGCCAGAACATCACGGCGTTCGGTTAGGACTGCGAAATCCCTCTTAAGTTTCTCAACTAGATCCATTTTCTTACAACTCCTATGAAATCCTCTACGGGAGCTATAAGTTTCTGTATCTCACTATAAGCCTCCGCGTCATCAAGCTTGTTATATCTATGAATTATCCAGTTGCGTAGACCGTTTGCTTCACTTAATATATCTTCCATCTTGTCAGATATTACTTTTTCCTCTCTTAATTTTTAACGACGAATTTTTTTAAACGCCCAATTTCTTTTTTAGCCTGTTTAAAACCTGCTTTTGCCACAGCTCCACCTCGAGCCATATCCATGGGGTTGAAACCAATCTCTTTTATAGAAGAGGTATCCGGTGTGATGAGCATCGCCTTTCCACCGCCTTGTTCAATAGCGGTAATCTCTCGTTGTGTCTGAACTTTCACCAAGTCGGGTATCAAGGCTCCTAAAGGAGCTATGATAAGAACGAGGTTAAAGCCTTTCGCAATGTCGGCATTCGTGCTTGAACGAACACCGCCATCCATGTAACGATGACCATTAATCTGGATAGGAGTCACTAAAAATGGAGCTGCAGTACTCGCCGCAATTGCGTGAAGAAGATCTATATTGGAATGTTTGTCCCAAACTGCGAGCGTGCCGTCCTGCGCGTCGGTAGAGATGCAAACGAATCGCTCGGGCCAGCTTTCTCCCGCTCGAACGAGAGACGAAAAATTAGCTATATGAGCTATATGTTGTTCTTCCGGCATGGCATGAGCCTCAAGCGCCATCTTGCCGACTTTCGCTAATAATTCTCTTGGTACATCGCCCTCCAATGACGCTTTGCTTAAATCTTCGAACCATTGAAACTGTTCAATAGCTGGAAGACTGTTTTCTGGCTGAATGGGGTGCTGTTTTATATAAGCTTCAGCCCTAGCGATTTGACCTTGGAACAGTGCCGCTGGGGTGCGTCCGAGAGCAAGCTGTGAGCCGATGATTGCACCCGCGGAAGTCCCTATAATTCGGTCTGCTCTAGTAATTATGGTTTCATCTTCTTCGGCCAGACCAGCAATTAACCCGGCCTCCCATGCAACCCCAACCGGGCCGCCGCCTCCAAGGACTATAGCGAAGCTCATGCCATTTTTTCCAACCTTTTTTGAAAGCTTTGGTTTATCGTCCAATTTTTACCCTCCTTCTTTATTCTTAAATTCAATACTTATGACTCTTACTCCATTAAGAATTTATCTAGATAATAGATTTTTTTAATAAACTTATCTAGAAAGTATTCGGGGAGATTTGGATCATGGGCGCATTTACAGCCAACATTATTCTCGAAATAATAAAACTGGCTGGTATACAATTAAAATAGTGACCACTTACCCTCCTACCCACCTTAACCCTTAACCGTGATAGAGTGTGCGTATGTGTTTTTTGATTTTTTCATTTTTTGGTTTAAATATGGTTGTGGGTCGTTATTTTTGGGTGGGTTAAATTTATTTATTAGTACTCCTTGCGAATTGCTGCAATATAGTGGTGGAGGTGTGATTATGGAAAGTACGACGAAAAGTATTAAGACAAGAATTACAGCAGAATCTGGAAAACAGGAGATCGTAATTACAAGAGAGTTTGATGCACCCCGAGAGCTCGTTTTTAAAGCATTCACAGATACAAAGCTTTATACAAAGTGGCTTGGTCCACGTCGACTGACAACGACTTTTAAGATATTTGAACCCCGAAATGGTGGAAGCTATCGATTTATTCAAAAAGACCAAGCCGGCAATGAGTTTGCATTTCACGGAGTGTACCATGAAGTTCTCAAACCTTCGAGAATTATTGCAACATTCGAATTTGAAGGTTTACCAGAAAAAGGACATGTCCTTCTCGAAACGACAAAGTTCGAAGAGATATCTGGTGGTAAGACCAAGCTAACAGCTCAAGATATTTTCCAATCAGTTACGGATCGCGATGGGATGCTGCAGTCTGGTATGGAAGAAGGCATAAACGATTCATATGATCGTCTCGACGAGCTATTGGAAAAGATGCAAAAAAAGCGCTTCCGCTTACAGAGGTAAGTTCAGCGACTATCCCAACACAGTTGCCGGCAGCTGGAAGTGGACTGTAACGCTATTAGATTGGGAAAGCTACCTATTAGGAACTAAGCTTGGCGAAAACAATTAGACTTCCACTGCCGATATCCCCAATGGCGCAAGGAAAAGGAAGATTCTACATAACAACCTTCTTTTCTATTGCGCAAATATTTTTTACTCATTTTAATTATATGTTTTTAATTAACAAATAAATCCCTGAGCTGGAGATTTAATGGCGGTAGGAGAAAATAGAGAAAAAATAGTTTCCAGATTCTTCATTCTGCCCCGAAAGTTATATCCCACGAATCTGTATCTTCTTATAATTACAGATAGGAGAATTATTCTCCTATCAGAAGCTAGGGCCTTTATAAAAAAACAATCATCCCATCTTATCATGACTAAAAATATATTTAACAGCGAAGAACTCGATGAAATAATTAAAACGCGAGAAAAAAGCTATCAGGTTGATTACGAGGAGTTGTCCGAAATAGAGGTAAACACCTCACCTTTCAAGGAGGAGACATTCGGCTACTTTCTAAAAATTGCGACTAAGAAAAAGAAAACTAAGTGGGATCTGAGATTCGAAGACTTGGAAGATTTCCGAAAAACGATGCAAAAACTGAAAGTAAAATACGTTGAAAAGTAAGCACAATTAATCCATTATCCTCTTATCAGTAGTGTGGGGGCTCTGGGTGAACCTTTTTGATGTAATCCGGTTTGAAGACGTCTTTTTCTTCCAGCACTTTTTTGAGGTACCCCAGCTTTTTGAGGACGGGTACGAAGGCCATGGTTGATTCTATGTACTCGTGGGAGAGTGCTGCACAGTATTTTGGGGAAACGGCGTACATCTTCTCCACGAAATCTACACTTACTCCCTTTATCTCCTTTGAAACCAGTTTCGCTGCTTGGGTGGGTTTTTCTCTGATTAGAGAGCAGGCCTTTTTATGCACTTTGAGAAATTCCATGATTACCTGTGCTTCATCCTCCAACTCCTTTCTTACGAGTATGCCGTAGCTGGGGTTGTTGGGCCAGAGCCTATCTGGAGGCAGTACCAGTTTCACATCTAGTCGCTGAGAAGCGGCGGCAAACAGAGCAGGCGTTCCAACGGCAGCGTGTATTTCATCGTTTTCAAGGGCTTCTGGAAGGAACTCCGCCCATTCATAATTCTCCACTGTTACACCCGTTAAACCCAGTTTCTCAAGTAGGTCACGAATGATAACGTCATGGATTGACCCTCTCGTTGGTGCACCTATTTTCTTACCCGAGAACTGCTCTAAGACCTTCCGAACATCTCCCAGTTCATTAAGCGACTTATAATCCTTGGTGGCTAGCATAACCGTGCCTTCGACATGCCCTCCTGCTACGCAGATAATGGGGAGGCTTCGGTCTATGGCTATCATTGCTGGAGGCAGACCGATGTAACCAATGTCAATGTCCTTCTCGCCAAACGCTCTGGTCATCGCTGGTCCCGTAGGATACAGTTTCCAATCAACCTTTAGTTTGAGTTGCTTCTCCAACCACCCTCCACTTTTTAGAACGTAGGAAGTGTGGTACATCGTGGGCAGGTAACCTATTTTGAGCTCCTTCAACTATTTAACCCCCTGCTATTGGTACAAATATAAGAACCGTATCTCCGTTCTCTATTTCCTTCTCTGGACTGTTTACCTCTTTTCCGTTTAGCATTATTCTAACATACTTTTTAAGAGATCCCTTCTCGTCTAGTACTGCTTGTCTAAATCTTTCCCCGTACTTCTGGCAGAGATACTCTATTAGCAACTGGATGTTTTCCCTTTTTTCAGTTTCTATGTTTCCCTCTCCAACTATATCGCGGAGCATGGTCAGAAATTTCACTTTTATCATTCATGGTTCCTCAATCATTTTCCGGTGTTGCAGATTTCATTTTATATTCATAACTGTGGACATAACTGGGTAGATATAAGTAAAAAAAGATTTCAGTCTAGTTATTTAAGACAGAAAAAGAGAGGGATTGTTTTAAGCGTATTTTTTCAAGTCCTTCATGATTTTCTCTGCTTCGCTCATTATGCTCTCAATGACCTCTTTGCAGGTTAGAAGTTTGTGTATTCTTAGCGAAACCTGACCCGCCCATATGGCTCCGTCTTCAATGTTTCCTTCCGGCCCCTTAGCCCTGTAGGTGCCATCGGACTCGAATGCCCAGACGTCTTCCATGGTTATTTCTTCATTTTTCAACATCTGTGTTAGTTCATATAATCTGAGAGAGTATTTGTTTTTTAAGTGTCTTAAAGGACCGTATACACCCTGAGTTACTATGCTGGTTGCCTCTTTCGGATACTTGACGGAGGAATTGATGATGGCTTCTTTAACTTTGTCGTTAAATTCACACTCCTTGGTTACAATGAACCTTGTACCCATGTAGATTCCCTGAGCTCCAAAGGCTAGCATGGAAACAAGACCTTTTCCGTCGCAAACACCGCCGCCACCAACCACGGGGACATTCACTTGTTGCACCACTTCGGGGACGAGTACAAATGTGTGAACTGGTTCATAGGCTACGTGTCCTCCTGCCTCATAACCCGTTACGATGAGCCCGTCGACTCCCGACTTCTCCGCCTTCTTCGCGTGATACACGCTGGGAACGGTCTGGAACCGGAGCATTCCCGCTTCCTGTATTTTTTTGAGATGAGGTTGATTAGGATCACCAGCAGAGCAGATAACCATCTTTAACTTTTTCTCTAGATTCGGGTCCTTCTCCCGCTCCTCGATTAGTGCGTCAAGAAGCATCGGCACGTCGGGCTGTTCGGGAGCCACTCTGAAGTTTACTCCGAAGCTGCCCTTAGCCTTTCTACCCACTTCCCTAACTGCGCCCATCATTCTCATTTTAACATCGTTAAAGGCTTTCTGTTTGATCTCCTCATCTCCAATAATTGCGAGAATACCATACTCCGGAGAGGGGGCGGGATGACTTACTATTCCGAAGCCTCCAGCGGTTGCCACCGCCGCTGCAAGTTCCTTAGTGTCAAAGGGTCCCATAGCCGCTTGGATTATCGGATATTCTATATCCAGCAGATCGCAAATTGGTGTCTTAATCATATCAATACCACTTAAAATTTCAATTAACTTGGTGTCTACCTTTTCCTAAAGTTTCATGCAGGGATTTTGTTTTAACGAATTTGTCTATTTTATTAAATTTTGCGCTAATTCCCGTCAATCGATTAAAAACTTTTATTTCCGTTCAATTCTCTCATTTTAGGTTGATTTTTTCATAAAACTAGATTAATCCCAAGTTTCGAAATTTTTCAACTTGTATTCTTATTCTAATTTTCCTGGGTTTTTAGCCTTCAGAAAGAACTAATCAGATTGTGTGGCGCTAAGATGTACTAAATTTATTTATATTCTTTACTTTATAGAAAAAAAATATAACGGGCTTATTGAATTTTATTATTAGGCGTTCTTCTGAATCTTTAGATCATGGATGGATAACTGTGGAAGACCTGAGAGTTAGTAGTTCTGGGATGCCTGTTTTGGATTCGCTGTTGGGCGGCGGATACTTATCAAATTCATTGATTGTCATCGCTCACCAGATCGGTCTAAAACTTTTCGAGTTTTACCATCAAATAATAACCAACAATATTGATGACGAAACTTACGTGATTATGGTTACCTTTCATTTTTCGGTGCAAGAAGATATAAATTGGATGAAAATTACTATGCAGAAACCCGAATTATTTAAAAAGATTATGAAAATCATTTCATCTGGCAACGCGAGTTTCATCGATTGTTTCAACATATCAGATACTGAAGAGAATTCACAAAAAGGAAATATCTATTATGTCTCTAATCCTTTTAACGTGAATAATCTTCTATCAGTGATGGCTCAAGTTAGGGAGCGTGTTCCCGAAGACAAACGGGCGCTCTGGTTTTTTTACAATCTAACAGATATGAGCATCGGTGTTCCGGAGGACGACTTGGTGAAGTTCTGCAGGAGAGCCTTCCGCTACCATAAGCAGAAGGGGGACCTAGCAATCTATATGCTGAATGAGAAGGCTCATTCGGACACATTTTTTGCCAAGGTTTACCAGTTATCAGACGTTTTCATCAAATTCATCTCTGAAGAAACCTCGTGGGGGCTTCAGAACGGTATTCAGGTTATAAAGGGTGTTTTTCCCTTCCAATCAAAAAAGGTCTTTTATGATGAAAATGAGGATAGAGCGATTCAATTCATAACCAATAAACCAAAAAAGCCAACCAGTAATATTTTAAGTGCTTTAGAAAGTGGGAAGGCTGGTTGGGAAGATTCTAGATTAATTAGAACCGGAATACCTGAGTTGGAGTCTTTGCTAGGAGGCGGGATGCTGTCGAATTCAATAATCGTTATTTCTTACCAGTATGGCGTCCGAACTATAGAACCCCTCATTCAAATTTTCCAAAACCAGTTTGGTGAAAAAAACCACATAATCCTAATTAATTATAGTTTCTCGCCACCGGAATTTGAAACCCGATTAGAAGCGTGGAAGCAGATATCGGAGATCCACAAAGGACCAGCGAGAAGCCTTATGTATGGCAACATGAGTTTTATTGATTGCTTCGGCGCATCAAGTGAAACCGATACTCAAAAAAGTAACTATTACTCTATCTCTAATCCTTTCGATGTGGATAAACTTTTATCAGTAATGACAAATGTCAGAAACGGTATTCCCGAAGATAAATCGGTTTTTTGGATGTTCCACAGCCTAACAGATATGAGTGTCGGCGTTCCTGAGGACGAAGTGTTAAAGTTCTGCGGAAGAGCGTTCCGCTACCATAAACGGTACGGAGACCTAGCAGTTTATACCCTGCACGAAAAGGCTCATTCCGAAATATTCCGCGCAAAACTCTACCAGTTAGCGGATGTCTTCATCAGATTCATTGGAGAGAACACACCTAAAGGAATAGATACCAGCATACAAATCTTGAAGGGAATTTTTAGCTGGAACTCAAAAAAGACCAAATACCTACTGGATGAGAATGGCCATATCCAGTTCGTGAGTGACTAGACAAAATTTTCAAACTTTTAAAATTTGACGCCGGTTTGAAGCATACTAGGTTTTGTATAATTTTATAGGTTATAAGAAAAAAATATAACGCTTACATCGGATTGTTTTTTTAGAATTATTTTTTCGTAGGGATAAACGGTATGAGCGATTTGAGAATTAGCGGTACTGGGCTGCCAGTTTTGGATTCTCTTTTGGGTAGAGGATTCTTATCAAATTCAATTATTATCGTTTCCCACCAACCGGGTTCCTACTATCGGGAGCTTGTCTTCCGTATGGTAACCAATAATTATGATGACAAATTTTACTCTATCCTAGTTACTTTCCGCTTTTCCATACAGGAATACGTAGATCGGGCGAAAATTTCGATGGACGACAACCAAATTTTTAAAGAAATCACGGAATCCTCTCCATCTGCAAGATTCAGTGTTATCGATTGTTTCAATATATCTCATGATGAAGAGGATTCAAAAAAAGGCACAATTCATTACGTTTCTAATCCTTTCAACGTGGATAATCTTCTATCAGTGATGGCTCAAGTCAGGGAGAGCGTTCCCAAAGACAAGCACGTAATCTGGATTTTTTACAATTTAACAGAAATGAGTATCGGTGTTCCTGAGGAAGAGCTGGTGAAGTTCTGTAGAAGAGCTTTCCGCTACCATAAGCAGCAAGGGGACCTAGCATTCTATTTCCTTGATGAGAAGGCTCATTCGGACACATTTTTTGCCAAGATTTACCAGTTATCAGACGTTTTCCTCAAGTTTATCGTTGAAGAAACCTCTTGGGGACTGGCTAATGGTGTTCAAGTTATAAAGAGCGTTTTCCCCTTCCAATCGAAGAAAGTTTATTATGATATAAAGGGAAATGGAGAAGCCCAATTTCTAACCAATAAACCAGACCGTAAAGCAGAAACGCCGACCAATAATGGTCTTTTCACTAAAGGGCATATGGAAAGTGGAAAGACGGATTGGGAAAATTCTAAATTATTTAGAACTAGAATAACTAGATTAGATTCTTTGTTAGGTGGCGGGATTTTACAGAATTCAATAATCGCTGCTTCTTACCAGTACGGTGTCAGAACTCTTGAAGCCTTTCTTTACATTTTTCGGGACAAGTTTGATGAAAAAACTCACGTAATACAGGTTAACTATCATTTCTCACCAGAGGAATATGATGTTCGCTCCAAACTTTTGAGGCAGAAGGCTGAAATCCATGAATTCCCCGCAAAAAGCTTTTCAACCGGTAACTTGAGTGTTATTGACTGCTTCAACATAAAACAAGATGAAACTGATAATGAGAGAATTAATAATGTATACCCTCTGGCAAATCCTTTCGACATGGATAAACTTCTATCGATAATGACAAAGGCTAGAAACAGTATTCCAGAGGGCAAACCTGTTTTTTGGATATTTACTGACCTAACAGACATGAGCATCGGCATTCCAGAGGATGAAGTGTTAAAGTTCTGCAGAAGAGCTTTCCGCTACCACAAGTGGTGCGGAGACATGGCAATTTACACCCTGAACGAGCAGGCGCATTCCGAAAGATTCCGTGCGAAACTCTATCATCTGTCGGATGTTTTCATCAAGTTCCTCGCGGAGGATACACATGAAGGCATAGACACCAGCATTCAAGTCATAAAGAGTTCTTTCAACTTTAACTCAAAAAAGACCAAATACATACTGGATGAGAAAGCCCAAATGCAATTCGCTGTGGACTGACACAAGTAATTTAAAAAACCAACATTTTTCTAAACTTCTAGTAGGTAGTTTCTCATAATCCTATCTTCTCCAAAGAGGACTACACACAGTACCGCCAGGTTTTAGAAAATAACCTAGAATAGCTAAGAGCACATCAGATTTTTAAAAAAAAGCAAATAGGTTATATAAAACTTATATCATCTAGTTATATTGATAACAAATATAACGAATTTTTGATATTGGTGGGAAAAGTGTGGAAGAATTGAAAATCACTAAAACAGGGATACCGTTTTTGGATTCGCTTCTGGGTGGGGGCTTCCTAGGTTCGGTTGTTATCATCTCCCAACAATCTGGGGTTAAGTTTTGGGAGCTTGTCCACCGTATATTATACAATAATTATGATGACAAATTTTACCTGATTCTAGTCACTTTTCACTTATCCCTAAAAGAATACAAAGATCGGGTAAAATATGCGATAAATAACCCCGAATCTCTTAAAGAAATCATGAAAATTCTTTCAACCGGCCACTTGAGTGTTATCGATTGTTTCAATATATCTAACGATGAAGAAGGTTCAAAAGAAGATAATGTCCATTACGTTTCCAATCCTTTTAACATTGACAATCTTCTATCCGTGATGGCTAATGTTAGAGATAATGTACCCCGCGGTAAGCGAGTATATTGGTACTTCCCCGACATCACAAATATGAGCATTGGTGTTCCTGACGATGACTTGGTAAAGTTCTGCAGAAGGGCTTTCCGCTACCATAAACAGCATGAGGACCTATCAATATATATACTGAATGAGGGGGTTCACACGGGCACATTTTTTGGCAAGTTGTTCCAGTTATCGGATGTTTATATCAAGCTTATCGCTAAAGAAACCTCATGGGGAATTGAAAACAGTATTCAAGTATTGAAGAACCCGTTCCAAATCCAAACAAAGAAAGCCTTTTATGATGTAAATGAAAACATGGAGACTCAATTCAGAAACAATGAACTGGAAAATAAACCCCAAATACTGCCAATCAACAGCCTTTCAAAGAATAGAGCTTTAGAAAGTGGCTATGATAAAGAATACTCGAAAATTATTAGAACCGGAATACCTACGTTGGATTCTTTGTTAGGAGGCGGAATACTATCAAATTCGATAATAGTTTCCACCTATCAGCCTGGAGCCACATTTGCTGAACTACTTATGTATATTATGTTTATCGTCCAAAACCAGTTGGGTGAAAAAAACCACATAATTTTAATCAATTATACTCTTCCCGCCCAGCAAGTCTTAACATATTTAAAAATCTTGGGGCAGAGGCTTGGGCTTCCCAGCGACTATCTGAGCCTTTCTCATAATCTTACTATTATTGACTGTCTTAACTTGCCGGAAGCTAAAACTGATACTCAACGAAATAATATTTATCCTGTTTCTAACCCCTTTGATGTGGAGAAACTTTTGTCAGTAATGACGAATGTTAGAAATAGTATCCCGGAGGATAAGCGCGTTTTTTGGGCTTTCTACAGTCTCACAGAGATGAGCATCGGTGTCCCTGAAAATGAACTGGTTAAGTTCTGCAGAAGAGCTTTCCGCTACCATAAATGGTGCGGAGACCTAGCATTCTACCTCTTGAATGAAAAGGCACATACGGAAATATTCCGGGCAAAAATGTACCCGTTGTCGGATGTTTTAATAAAGTTTATCGCAGAGGACACGCGTGATGGGTTAGATACATTCATTCAGGTCTTGAAGAGCCCTCTTAACTATAACCCAATAAAAGTTAAATTCCTATTAAATGAGAAAGGACAAATGCTATTCATTTAATACTTAAAAGGGTAATTTTAGAAATTAGGTATCTTTTTTAGAGTCTAACAAAAAATTAATTAGTTTATGGGTTTACTCTATCTCTATTCTGAGTTATTCGGTGGTGGTAGATAATGCTTACTTTTGAGCGCGAACAGAAGATTTTCGAGATAGGCAAAGTCAAAATTGGCGGCCAGCCCGGAGAGTTGCCCACGGTTTTGATTGGGTCAATATTTTACGATAGGCACAAAATAGTTAGCGACCCTATGGAAGGAGTCTTCGACAGGGATAAGGCGGAGGAGCTGATAAAGAGACAGGAGGAAATGTCAGACAAGACCGGGAATCCTCATATGGTGGATGTGGTGGGCTCAAGCGGAACCGCCATAGTGAAGTACATTGAATTCGTGGCGGGAGTTACTGACGCGTCCTTCTTTGTAGACAGCACGGCAACTGATGTAAAGATGACGGGGTTAAAATACGCCGCGGAGGTAGGATTGCTAGGCCGAGCAGTCTATAATTCCATCACCTTCCATGTCTCCGACCAGGAAATTGCGGAACTCAAAAACATCGGTGTGAAATCCACTGTTCTACTCGGCTACAATCCCCGAAATGTAAAACCCGAGGGAAGAATCGACCTTCTAAAAGGAGACGAAGACAAAAAAGGTCTCTTGCAATACGCTGAGGATGCCGGAATCCAAAACATTCTGGTTGACACCGCGGTACTGGACGTTCCAAGTATCGGCATAGCCGCAGAGGCGGTTAAACAGGTAAAAAAGGAATTCGGATTGCCCAGCGGCGGAGGACCATTGAACGCGGTTCTGGAGTGGAAAAGGGTAACCGAACTCGGAGAGAACGCCAAAAAAGTCTGCGCCGCAGCTGCGGTAACAGCAATGATACACGCCGGAGCAAACTGGGTCTTATACGGACCGATATACAATTCGGATGTTGTGTTTCCCGCAGTAGCGATGGTGGACGCTACCATAGCATACACGAACTCCAGGATGCGCGTGGTCACTATACAGACGAAGAATCATCCCCTCTACAAAATATTCTAATCACTCTTCTCATTTATTATACTCCCCCGCATAGCCTTTTTGGGGATTTAGATTACGTAAATTTGATTCAAAAAAGTTCTATTTTTTCAATTTGTTAATGCTTCCAAGTCAGAATGATTTTTGAGAACTTTTTGAAAATTCTTAAATTAGATTTATGTGAGTATTTATTAAGCTTTTAGAAGTTTAGGTTTTGGAGGGTTCAAGCCTTTATGAAATCTAATAAAATCAAAATGACTTGGTAAGACACGTGAGTTATTGGAAATGGGCGTATCCTTCTTCTCCCCCTCCGTGGGATATTGGGCGTCCCCAGCCAGCAATTGTGGGATTAGTACGCAGTGGGGAAATAAAACCGGGACGGGTGTTGGATGTAGGGTGCGGAACTGGTAATAACGCGATTCTTCTTGAAAAAAGTGGCTTCACGATAGTCGGCATCGACATAGTCCCAAAGGCTATTCAAATCGCCAGAACCAGAGCTATCGAACAGAATACCAAGGTTGACTTTCTGGTTGGCAGCGCACTAGAGTTGGATTTGCATTCCAGGAAAAAGGAATTTGATACCGTCATAGATTCTGGGTTTTTCCACACATTATCGGACAAGAAGAGAACGGTCTTCGCTGGGCAGATCAACCGGGTGCTCCGCAAGGGTGGAAACTACTTCATGCTGTGCTTCTCAGATAAGGAACGAAGTGATTGGGGACCTAGAAGAGTTAGCAAGAATGAAATCAACCAGACTTTCTCGCCAATGTTCAGGATCAATTACATACGAGAAACACGTTTTGGGTCAAGATTAAATGACAAAGGGGCGAAAGCCTACATTACGTCAGCAAAAGTCAGCTGAGAATCAGCTTGCAAGGGAAAATATTCAATATATTACAAATCCGAAGACCTTTAATAAAAAAGGAAAATTCTAAAATCATAGTATCTGTTTTGAGGACTGAACTTTGAAAAAGGTTACCGAGAGAGAAAACTTCGTTATCAGAGTTAAAGAACCCTTCAGCTTTAGCCTCACCATTAAGAAACCAGCGGGATGGAACTGGATAACCCCGTACGAGGTTATGGAGCAGAACAAATTTTGGAGCACACTAAGACTGAAAAGCGGAAAACTTTTGGGAGTAAAACTCACCCAACGAAAAAGAGGAATAGAAGCCATAATCTACTCGTATGAAGAAGTCCCAGAGGAGCAGGCAAACGAAGCATTAAACACTCTCAAAATCGGACTAGGCGCCGATGTAGATTTGAACGAATTTTACGGAATCGCAAAAAAGGACAGGGTATTAAAACACGTAATCCAGGACCTCTACGGAATGAAGCCGTACTTCGCAAGCTCTGTTTTTGAGAAAGCCCTCCTAGCTATATGTCTTCAGATGGCTCCTATAAGGAGAAGTAACGAAATGCTAGACTGCATAATCGATAACTATGGAGAGAACCTAAACTTTGATGAAAAAAACCTTAAACACTGGCCCTCACCAAGCAGACTAAAAAGCGTAACTGAAAAAGAACTCAAAGAAAAATGCAAACTAGGCTACAGAGCGAAATTTATAAACGAGCTCTCCAAGGTTAACCAAATACCAGACATACCAGAACTCTGGGGGAAACCCACAGAAGTGGCTATAAAAGAATTAACCACTCTACCGGGAATCGGAAAGTACTCGGCAGGAGTGATACTATCAAAAAACACTTTCCCAATAGACGTTTGGAGCAGCAACATTTTCCACAAATTGTTTTTCCGAAAAGCCCCAGACAAACCACGCGAAGTAATAGAAAAAGTAATCGAAGAGGCTGAAAAAAGATACAAGGAATGGAAGTGGGAAGCTTTCGCTTATGTATTAAACGCTCTTCCCCGACTGGAGCCAATTATACAGAGCATCTAAAACGTACATACGCTTCAGGCCTTGAGATGAAGCGAAATTTTTCGTGGTAAATATAAACAAAAAGAAAATTATGCTGACCCTAATTTTATAAGCAATATCTTAAAGATCAGAGAAAGAAGGTGAGTCTTACATCCACGACGATTTTTAAGAAGCAAGGAAAAATCCTAAAATCAATTTTTTATTAAAAAAAACAAGGTAAAGCCAAACGTAGGTAAAAAAGTATGGGTTAACGATTGACTTTCTATGTCTTTAAGCTTTTTATGGATGATATGCTTTTGGATTCCCATCGTTTCCAATATTTTATCAACCGGTGTACCTTAATGCAATATCTGACTGAAACCTCCATCTACTACAATTACTTGTCCTGTTATGTAGCTTGCATCCGGCGACGCTAGAAAGCTTGCGGCAGCAGCTATATCCTCTGGTTTACCCCACCTGTGCAAAGGAATACTTTCTAAGAGGTCTGGATACGACTGAATAACTGGTTTTGACATGGGTGTTTCCATTATTCCAGGTGCTATCGCGTTCACAGTGATTTTTCTTCCTGCTAACGCTATCTCTGCTGTCAAAGACTTAGTTAACCCTATTATTGCTGCTTTCGCCGCACTGTAGTGAGTTACAAATGGTCCTCCAGCAATTCCATCTATCGAAGAAATATTGATGATTCTTCCACCCTCCTTCATGTTTTTGAGGACTGCCTTACAGAACAAAAATGTTCCTTCAACATGGACTTGGAACATATTCCGCCATCTTTCTAACGTTATGTTTGATATGTCGGCCATGTCCATTATTCCCGCGTCATTCACAAGTATATCTACACTTCCAAATTTTTTTTCTGTATCCGTGACCGCTCTATTCACTTGCTCTTCATCTCTTACGTCGCACTGAATCGCTATTGCGCTTCCCCCAAAGTCTTTAATTTCCTTTGCTACCCTTTTAGCATTTTCAAGGTTAAGGTCGACCACAGAAACCTGCGCTCCCTCAGATGCGAAGCGACGAGTAATCTCACGTCCAATTCCCGAAGCCGCCCCAGTCACCAAGGCAGTCTTACCCACCAATCTTTCTTTGATAGCTACAGTCTCCAAAAAATAATTATGTGTGTAGAAGTCTCCGTTCCTCTTGAGGAGCTTGGATTCGCAGACCTCTGTGTCCGACTGTATCTGGCTGTGTGGTTTGGCTATCCATACGCCGCTCTTCCTGCTCCTAACTGGAATCCTTGCCCAGTAGTCGGCTATTTTCGTGTTCTGACGCTTCGCGTTAAGGAAGCCTTTTCTTATTGATACTACCAGAGAATCAAGCCCATCAGAGAATACCCAGTCGCGTTTGGTCTGCCGCTCGTTGGCTGAGTGGAGCTCTGCATTTTCGCCGTGTAGTGAGCTCTGAAAGTTCTCATTTTCTCGTTCAAGAAGTCTTTTATTGATCCCACTAAGATGTAATATTTCGGCTCGTACTGTTTTCTCAACTTTCATGGTCTCAGACCCAAACCTAAATACTTGAAAATCTTATTTAAACACAACAATTCGTCTCTGCGTCTTCTTTCGCTCGGGAGTTTCTTGCGAGTATAGATAAGGAGGAACCGATTAATTTTCAAGAGGAAAAGATTATGGCTCATTCGTATGTAAGCCAATCTATGATACATGTTTGAATCTCAAAAGTGAAAGAGGAATAATAAATTGGTACTTGTATTCTTCTCGATAGGGCTTCTTACAAGAAAGCTCTTAAGGATGCCTAACTTGAATGAAATCTGAAGTAAAAATACTGGGTCTACTGTAAAGAATTCTTTATAATTAATAGAAAAAATGAGGATACTTGGAAGGAAATGAGTGTACCCGGTTTATTATTTTGTAGGAGAATTGAGTGGTGGTTTATTCTTGATCTAGATGCTCGTGAATGAAGGCAACTATGTCTTTGATTAGGGAGCCTGGTCCGTACACGTTTGCTGCGCCGATTTTTTTCAGCTCGTCGAAGTCCACTTCTGGAATTGCTCCGCCGACTAGGATCATGAATTTGTCCTTTACTCCTTTCTCATCCAGTAATGACACTAGCCTTTTTGTGTAAGCCATGTGTGCTCCTGAGTGTATGCTCATTCCTATAATATCAACATCTTCTTCTATAGCGGTCTTTACTATCTGGTCTATGGTCTGAAAGCCGCCGAACACAACCTCCATTCCCGCGTCTCTTAATCCCAGAGATACGGTTACCGCCCCCCTCCAGTGTCCATCCACGCCGGGTTTGGACATTAAAAACTTTATTTTATTCTTTGGCAAGACAGGTACCTCTTAGGTCATCATTGGTGGGTTCCATATACCCCATATCTCACGGTATACGTTACAGATCTCTCCTAGGGTCGCTCCCTCTTTGGTGGCTTCCATTACGGCTGGTAGCACGTTCTCCTCTTTTTCGCAAACCCTGCGCAGGTGGTCTAGAAGTTCTTCCACTTTTTTATTATCTCTTCTCGCCTTCAATTTCTTAATTCGTTCTATTTCTATCTCGGCGGCTCTTGGGTTTGTCCTGAACACTTGTTTGCATGTTTCTTTTTCTCTAGTGTAGATGTTTACTCCTATTACTTTCTCCTTTCCTTCTTCAACGTCGCTCTGACGCTTGTGGAAGGCGTTTCTCATCTCTGTAAACAGCCATCCGCTCTCCAGTCCACCCACTATGCCTCCATGAGACTCTATCTTTTCGAGATATTTCCAAACCCTTTCCTCTATCTCATCAGTCAACCATTCCACGTAGTACGAGCCTGCGAGGGGGTCGACGGTGTTGGTGACTCTGGTTTCTTCTGCTATTATCTGCTGGGTTCTCAGAGCAAGCAGCACCGCTTCCTCACTTGGAAGACATAGTGCCTCATCGTAAGAGTTTGTGTGCATGGACTGGCAGCCACCCAGCGCGGCTTCTAGAGCTTGAATTGCGGTTCTTATTATGTTGACTGTGGGCTGTTGGGCGGTTAATGAACTTCCAGCGGTTTGAATGTGGAATCTAAACTGGTACGAGTTACGGTCTTTCGCCTCGTATTTGTCTCTCATAAGTTTGTACCAGATTCTTCTTGCCGCCCGATACTTGGCGACTTCTTCAAAAAAGTCTTTGTGTGCTGCAAGATGGAACGCGAGTCGACCCACGAACTCGTCAATATTCCAGCCTCTACTAATTACATCGTCGATGTGTGCCATAGCGTTCGCGAAACCGATGCCCAGTTCCTGAATGGCGTCAATGCCGCCCTCCCGGTAATTATAGGTGGTGAAGTTTATGGGGTGCCATTTGGGAACGTTTTTCTGGGCCGCAGTGTATTCGATTAAATCACAGGCCAATCTGAGCAGATGGTGCGGCGCAACATTTTCATAGGGTACAAAACCGATACTCATCGTGCAGATGTCGTTCTGACAGGTTCCTATAAGGCTATTAAGATCTATGCCTTTATTCTTCGCCATGTTAAAATACATAGCACACACAGGAGCAGATGCGAATGGTTCAACGACCAAAGCCACACTTATCTTATCTATGGGTAACCCCTCTGTGAGCGCGTACATGCTATCAATACAGTAAAGCGGCACACCAGATGTTCCCACCTCTGCTATAGCTCTTGAATCATCTGGATCCAATCCGTTGAAGGTTAAACAGTCAACAGCAGCACTAAACCCGGTCTCTCCTGCCTCGTACAATAATTTCCACCTTTCATTTGTTTCCTCAGGAGTGCCGTATCCCGAGAACAGTCGCATTGTCCAAATGCGGCCGCGATACATGTTTAGATAAACGCCTCTCGCGTAGGGCGGCTCGCCGGGGAATCCTACGTCCCTTAAATAATCATGGTTCTTTATATCCGCGGGAGTGTACAGCTTCTTCACTGGAATTCCCGAGAATGTTGTAAACTCGGCGTCTCGCTCCTTACACTTTTCAACCCGCTTTTCCCATATCTTCTTACGTTCCTCAATTTCCTTTACAGCATCTTCATCAAACACAGCACCACTTCCTCTAACCCATTAAAATAACATAACTACCTAAATAATCTTGTCATCCCTTATTTTATCTTTTTAAAAATTATACGCGTGGGTCGCATATTTTAAACTATTCCCATTTTTGTTCACGGAAAGCGTTTTTGCTTTATAACCTTTTTTGTGTCCATATTTTGCGGCAATCAATAAGTTTCGTTAGAATGGTTCAGGCAGCCGCAGTAATCCGGCAAGTTTAGACATCTAAATTCTAAGATAATAAACTGCCGAAGTGATAGCGTTAATTTTTTCAGCTTTCCCACCAATTACAAAGGACTTAATATACTCTTAGACTTGAATTTGATGATTTAAAAAAATAAAAAAGAAGAGAAGGTTCTCTTTGTTGGATTATTTTTCAGGTGCACATGTTACCTACGAATAGGATATTCTTGCCTTGCGCTATGACCTTCGCTGGCTCCAGAGCTGATATTACTTTTATCAAAAGTGCGTCACCGTTGTGTGAACACTTGAAAATATCCATATACTTACTGTGGGTAACACTCTCTATTTCCCACGAAGTACAATAGCCACAAATTACCAGCGTAAAGGTGTTACCCATTCGATATAGCTCAGCATCACCCGCATGCCATTCATTGTTAATCCGAATCCACCCGAAGCCTTCAGCGATTTTCGCTTCAGCCACGGGAATCTGGTAGAGGGCGTATTCTCCGTACTTCGCTGGGCCCCTCAGAACGAAGATGGCTCCCTCAGAAGGAATCATGAATATGCTTCCCACTTGGTCCTCGTCATAGATTGTGTCATTCCTGGTGAACTGTAGCACCTTCCCGATGTCTATTTTACCCCAGCTGGCATTCACTTGTTCCGACATGCAGTACATTTTTGAGTCGCTCCAGCCGCTGGGATTAAATTGGTACTGTTTCATTTCGGGGCAACAGAAGATCCCTTGTCTTGATAACCAGCCAGGACCCTGACCAATATACGTCCAACCAGGAGGCTGATTATCGAAACCATTAGTGGGGTTGATCACTGTACACATATGTGCTGGATCTAGCTCCATTACCATAATGTTTCCCAAACTGTCAGAGACCTCGATGCATTGCACATGCGACTCATAATTTGTGCCAACAAGCGGATTGATGGTACTAAGGCACGCCTCTGCAAAGGCTTTGGCGTCATAAATGTCATCCATGTACTGCAGGATCATCCTGGATTGAATCATAGCCGGCATCCCGAACTGCTGATTCGGTCCGCCTATACTCTGTTCCACCTGCGCTAAGCCCTTTTCATTCATACCGTTGAGACCTAAACAACCCGCCCCACTGTAGTAAGCAACATGATAGCCAATAGTGGGTGTCACATCAACCAGTGTCATGCCCGGCGTAGCCTCCTTCATAAAGTCAATTGTGGTTCCGGTGATTGTATTACCGTTCTTGGTGGCAGGACCTGTGGCTAAAAGCCCCGTACATCCAAGTTTTTGTTGTTCCAAGCTGGCCAATTCTGCTCCATGGACCTGCAGCCAGTAACCCATGTCCACAAATGAATTAAGCACAAGGATGTCCTCATATGTTATGTTGCTGTATCCACGGGCCTGACATCCCGCAGCAATCCCAGCCATTTCTAGTTTGAATTCCAGCGGAACAAAGTAACCCCATACCGCTGCAAGTTGATGGGCGATGTCCTGTGGTATTACGAAGTACGCTACTTGTGCGAGGTTGTAGATTTCATCTGCGCATAGGATTCCCTGTTGCAAACCTCTAGTATAGGGGCCTCCAAAAATGTGAACCACCTTAACCTGTGAGGGTCCCTCACCTATGAATTCAGCATAGTACTGTTTGGTGCATGGGTGAGAGGGCTTTACTCCCAGCTCTGCAGCAAAGTCTAAATACGCGTATTTACCCTTGGGAGCAGGATACTCACCGGAAGCCATCCAAGCTTGTAGATCCTCAGGTACGAACACCCAGCTGTATACGGTGCAACTTTGTTTAATGATTGGACGCACAATTCCATAATACTGCTCAATGGGACCCGTTACCTGTTCCCTGGGGCTTAAAGCGTTGATGGTGTTTCCGTATTCCGAGTAGTTAAGACACCTATTCTGGAATAGGTCGTAACGGTCCCTAAGGATACTAATCGCATTGAAAACTGTAAGCTTACCATAGTACTTGTTGAGTAACTGGTTGTACCCGTCGAAGCGGCGGTCAACCTGTCGCACATAGTCCAACCAGACACACACTGGCGTTCCCGGAGTCCAAGGAATGCCATAAGCCGCAGCTTGTCCCGGGATCATATCTTCACACTCATAGTGGTTTGAGGTGTGGATGGTCTGTGGCGGTGTTGGTTGACAAGGGTTAATCGAGCGTACGGCAACTCTATCCGCCGAGATTTCGATGACTTTAGCCTCTGGAACCTTGGCGTCACTCACAACATGTGTGAATCCCGCTGTTTTTGGTGTGTTCTCAAATATCCACAGCGCCGCATCTATATTGTCCGCGTACTGAATGACGCTTCTGACTAGGAAGAAGTAGGGAACACCAGCAATACTCATCTCCGAAGTCCAGGAAGTCGTGTCGCCAACCGAAATACCCTCGATATTCATTCCCGACAGAGTTCCTACTACTCCAATCCAACCAACGGACAGGAACGGGTAGCCGGGAGTGTATCCTGGAATCGTGGGGTCAGGCTCAGGCTCCTGAACAATAAATATAGTAGCGTTTGGCGCTATGTTGTAACTCTCAAAATCTGTGTTGCCTCCCTGAATCAGTTTTCCATCACATGTTGCGTTGCTCCAGGCCGCAAAGTAGCTACAGGAATGATCCGAAGAAATACTCTCCAAGTAGTAGGTGATATCCAGAAACGTGTTGAGTAGGAGCAAGTCATCAAAAGTGACCGGTGTACTGGCGACTTTGAGAGCGTCAGCCATTCCCTTCATTTCAGCCCAGTACTGAGGAGTATAAGCCTGAATAAACGGAACCAGAGCAGTATATGCTATGTCACGCATAATACCGTAACCTATCTGGAAGTGCTCCATATCGTAGCCCCCACCAACCTCCATACAGACAGGCGTAAGAAAACCACTACACAGATTAGTAATTTCCTTGCTTAGAAGCATACCATGCTGGTAACCCATCTCGTAAGGAGTGCCCCGAACATGTAAAAGAAGCTCCCCCGTTACCATGTCCTGCTTCAAACAAGCCTTATCATAGGTTCTAATTATTTTCCAGTTACCTCCACCAACACACTTGTCATCTACTCCAGAATTCTTTAAAGTCCCAGATGGGCTAATGAGGGGTAACATCAAGTACGTTGAAGCATTAGAACACGACCACGGAGAGGCAATAACGGGTGAAGCACCGATAACAAAGGCACCCAGAAATACTGCTGCAATTAGCAAGGCAAGCAACTTAATCTTTGCCAACACTCCAACTCTCCTCCTTTGCTAGTTTATAGTGCCGTCGTGACACTTATGGGGAAACTAGCCTCCCACAAATCAAAATATATTACACGTATTATATAAATTATATGTTAAAGTATTTTTGCTAATTAAAAAATCGGAGTGAAAATTATACAAATTTCAACAAATTTGCACTGGATTTTACAATCTATACCCCAAAAGACAGAAAGCAGATTACTGCCTCCATTTGCTAAATAGAGGACTTATCAAATGGATTTACAAAAGTCTCGCACTCCAAAAAAATCTTCATTTCTCGTAACCTAATGGTTCTTGTGTCACAGCAGGTTCATTGTATGGATTAAATTTTTTATTTAATACAGAGATGAAAGTTTTTTGGAGAATTTTTCAACCACTTAATAGCGTAGAATCAACAAGTGCAACTACAACAACTTCGAACTATTATGAGTTACTCGAATTATAATTCCAATTCTAGTTGAGTGATGAATTTTGTTCCAAGATTTTTTGAAAGAATAACTTAATTTTTGAGAAAAATTTTAATATTTAAAGAATGAGCTTTTATTATACTTATTCCCACTTCGCCCTCGTAACCGAATCAGTAAAGCATCCTCCCAACGCACCATTATCCCGAAAAGTTTTGAGGCTTAAAAACACCCTCAGAAGTGGAGGATTAATCAATATTCATTTCTCAGTCTAAAGAGCGAAACACGTGGATAAGAGCAGCACCATTATCTATCCGTACTTCAACCATTGTAAAAAGAATTCACCAATAATCTTAATGAAACTGAGGAAGACTGAGGGGTGAACCCATCATACTATTGGATTGGGGGTGAAATGGGAGTCGAATTTGAGTTGAGAATAGAAAAAAGAGGTTTCTATTATGAGTAAGGTACCAGAAAAAGATGAGGGAATATACGTACATCGAAGCGGGCTTAAAGTTCCCTATACCTGGCACGCTGGTGAATATGCAACATTTTTTTACACCGAACTCAAAGACAACAAGAAGATCTGGGGAACCAAATGTCCAGAGTGCGGTAAGGTCTATATGCCCCCTAGGAAGAGCTGCCCAGCGTGTTTCAAACAATGCCGCGAATGGGTAGAACTGGGCGACACCGGAACCCTGCTTACGTATACCATTGTCCGATACAGTGAACCGCTCATCCAGCCAAGAGAGCCGCCATACGCATACGGCATAATAAAGCTTGACGGAGCCGATACCGCTATGGTACACCTTCTCGGAGAGGTAGCTCTCGACAAGATAAAGGTTGGTATGAGGGTTAAAGCGGTGTTTAACGAGAATCCCGAGGGAAACTATCTAGACATAAAATATTTCAAACCAATGGGGTGAAAAAGGATGAAGGTTGGAATAGTTGGAGTAGCTCAAACAAAACACGAGGCTAAGAAGCCCAAACAGCTTTTCGCCGACATGATATACGAAGTGGTCTCCAAGGCTTTGGAAGATGCGAAAATGGAGAGGGATGACATCAAAAACGTGGTAACCATTTCCAACGATTTCTGGGACGGCCGAACCATTTCCAGTATGGCAGTCATGGACGCTTCCGGTTCTGTGGGTCGCGATGTGACAACGGTCGAGGGTGACGGAACCTTCGGCACCGTAATGGGTGTTATGCGCACACTGGCAGAATTCGACACCACCGTAGTATGCGCTCACGCAAAGATTTCGGAGTGCAACCCCCGAGCGGTTTTCAACTGCGCCTTTGACCCCATCTACGAAAGGATACTCGGACTAGACGCCATATCCTCCTCAGCCCTCCAGGCTAGGAGATACATGACCAAGTACGGAGCCACAGAAGAGCAGTTTGCAAAGGTCTCCGTTAAAAACCACAAAAACGCCTTTAACAACCCCTACGCACACCTGCCCCTAAGCATAACTGTGGAAGATGTGCTCAAATCAAAGATGCTGGCTGACCCCCTAAAGGTTCTGGACTGCTCACCAGTCACAGACGGAGCAGCCGCAATAATACTGGCAAGAGAGGATAAAGCCAAGCAGATCACTGACAATCCCATCTGGATAAACGGAATAGGATACTGCTGCGACGCTTACCATCTTGGAGATAGGGACCTAGCCGAAACCGCAGCCCTGAGAAACGCGGCTGAGAGAGCCTACAAAATGGCCGACATAACGAACCCCCTGAAGGAAATCAATGTTGCAGAGGTTTACGACGCCTTCTCCTACATGGAACTCATGTGGATGGAAGGACTGGGCTTCTGCAAAAAGGGTGAAGGCGGAAAACTCGTAGACAGCGGAATAACCGAGATGGGTGGCCAGCTACCCGTGAACCCCTCCGGAGGAGTGCTTTCAGCCCACCCCGTGCTAGTGGCAGGTTTGGTCAGAATAATCGAGTGCGTACTTCAGCTCAGAGGAGAAGCAGACATGAGACAGGTGCCCGACGCTCAGGTCGCATTGGCACACGGAATAAACGGGCCCTGCGGGCAATCGCACTGTGTGTACATACTAGGTACATGAGGTGAATAAGTATGAGAAGAGTAGGTATTGTAGGAATAGGTCAAACTCATCACAGGTCTCACAGACCCGACGTGAATGGGCAGGAAATGATAAATGAGGCGGTGACGAGAGCCTTAGACGACGCCGGGCTCACTCGAGAAGAGATTGACGCAGTGGTCATAGGAAACATGGACCACTTTGAAGGCATAAACTATGTTGACACATGGAGTATTGACGGTTCCGGAGGCTTCATGAAGCCGGTTATGAAAATGACCACTGGAGGAACCACAGGAAGCACGGTTGCCATCGGTGGATACTACCATGTGGCTTCAGGCATGTTTGATGTGGTTCTAGCCATCGGCTGGGAGAAGAACTCCGAGTCAGACACCACCGCCGCGATAGCCACCTGCGCTAATCCCATAATTGAAAGAGACTTTTTCTCAGGAGCCATAGGGCCCCTCGCCACGGCGGCCACAGGATATATGGAGCGTTACGGGGCTACCGAGGAGGACGCAGCCATAGTATCGGCGAGAGAACACAATAACGCAGTAGATAATCCCTACGCCCATGTGCGAATAAAAATAACTCCAGAGGATGTCTTAAAATCACCGATGCTCTCATATCCGATAAAACTACTGGACATGTGCCCCAGGTCGGACGGCGCCTGTGCAATAATTTACGCAGAAGAAAAGAAAGCTAAGCAAATAACAGACACCCCCGCATGGGTCAAGTGCTGTGTAACTCGGCACGACTACACTCACTTCGGCGACCTTACTTTAGGGGCGCGGGATGTTATTGCGATGCCAACTCTAGAGGCGGCTTCCAAAGAAGCGTACAAAATATGCAAAATAAGACATCCCCTCAAAGACTTCGATCTCATGGAGTTGTACACACCATCATCCTTCTCGGGATTAATGTGGATGGAATCTCTAGGCATATGCGGACCAGGCGAGAATATAAAGCTCAACCGTGAGGGAGTATACGACAAGGACGGCGAATTACCTGTAAATCTTTCAGGCGGCGTAATCTGCACTAATCCCATAGGTGCAACCGCCATGATTAGAGTCGCCGAGGCGGCGCTGCAGATAATGGGAAAAGCGGGCAAACGTCAGGCTCCTGGTGAAGTTAAACGAACATTATCCACTGGTTTCGGAGGATGCAGCTGGACAGACATAGTTATTCTAGAGAAATGAATGGTGGAGGTAACCATTATGGCTGAAAAGAAGAAAGAGAAGAAAGAGTATCTAACCCTCTCATCGGGAAAGATGTGGCAACCCTACAACTGGCACGTGGGTGAATACTGGACCAAATTTCTCGACGGTCTCAGGGAAAAGAAATACTACGGGATAAAGTGTCCCAAGTGTGGAACGGTATACGCTCTACCTCGAAAGGTCTGCGGAAGATGCTATATAGAAATGGAAGATTGGGTGGAGCTTTCACAGGAGGGTATCATCGGGTCCTTCACGGTGGTAAAATTCCCCTACATTAATCCAAACACCGGTCAAATAATTCAGCCTCTCCCGTTTACAACCGCTGCTATCAGACTGGATGGAGCAGACACCGCCATCTGGCATTATATAAATGAAACAGACGAAAAAAAGATCAGAGTCGGCCAACGAGTGAGAATCGTCTGGCAGGAAAACAGAAAAGGCAACATCCACGACATCAAATACTTCGAAATAATCGGTTAACCCTGATTAACCATTAACGAATGTTCACTCAAGCCCGAAGGAGCGAGTTCAACCCTACCTTTCTTTTTTTTACAAATATTTATTGCTTCTTTTTGCATGTTTTCTTTGTAAATCAAAAAAATTGGAGAATGTGCTTGTTTACTTGAGGAAAGCCCCTATTACGTCCATGGGGGATACAGTTCCCGATACTTCTCCTTTTTTTCCTATCACAAGTAGGTGATGTTCTCCACCGGCAACCATTATTCGAATAGCGTTTTCAAGGGTGTCTTCTTCGCCAACCATAAGGCAGGGGTGAGGTCCGTATAGCTGACACGCGCTCATGAAGTCTTTGGAGATTGTTTTCATCATAGTTTTTTCAAGTTTAATATCTTTGATATCTTTCGGTTGTCCTTTTAGTTCTGGGAAAGCGTAGTTCTTGAACATGTAGAATAGGTCCATTTCGGTAACTACGCCCTCCACTTTGCCTTTGTCACGCACCACTAGAACATCTGTTTTTTCTTTCGCCATTAAATCGGCGACTTTTTTCATATCTGTACCTAACTCCACGAAAACCGGCTTTTTCATGAATTCTACTACCTTTTTAGTTAGCTCCATTTTCGGTCTTACCTCCTCTACTAAAATGTATAAAAACTAAAAAAAGGCGTGTTATTTAAAGCTACCGAGTAAAAAAAGTATAGTTAATTCTGGAGAGAAAAAAAAGTATCGCTAGGACCCGCGTGGCAGCGTGATTTTTCCCTATTTTTAAACGTACTATATACTTAGGCATTTAAAAATATTATTATCGAGACTCTACAACGCCGGTTTATTGTCCCACATGGGACAATCATTCAAAAAACATTAATCTAACTCGGTTTAAAATTCACGATGTTTTTTATACTCTGCATTAAACTACTATCTCAAACTCAGATGGAATGCCGAGTAAGGGGCTTCCATGTAAATTTGTCAAAATAAGTAAATTCTCAGTAACGAGGATTGAAAGATAATGAGGATTGAAAGTGTAAATGGCTTTTTGGCAAATTGAAGGGGAGCCTTGAAGGTGTTCCATAAGAGGAACTTGAGATGTATCGTTTGAGAAGTTTAGAGAGACCTAGTGAGTCAAGCATTTTAAACGTATTAGCGTACATTGCAATCATCGTGATTCCAGTATTGCCCTTTTTGCCAGAGATAAATGTGCTATATTTTTGGGTTATAAAGGATTTCTTCGCTTCAAACGCTTTAACGGCCCTTTCAACAATTCAAATCCAAACTGTCTGGGTGCTGGTTTCCTGGCAATTAACTTACTTTTGGATCATGTGGCACGGCTACGCGGTATATAATCAGATAGCGTACTTGGTTTCTGGATACTTCCACCTTAAATGCTTCCTGCTAGCAGCGCTAGGGTTCGGCAGCAACTACTATGGAAAGATGACATTGAGAGACAAAATGATGCTTTTAGGCATCGTGTTAATTTTGGTTACAATCATTATGGAGTGCGTCTTCCTCTACTTTAGTCTTTCAACAAGCGGCGTAATAGCTACAAAGACAATATGGTGGTAACATGGAGCGGTACAAGTTAACCGATGAGAAAAACATCCAAATCTATACTTGGATAACTGTTGTTCTGCTTTTCGTTGCAGGGATGCTGATACCTTATATTCTGATACGGGAATTATATCTCACAAATTTGACGCGGCAACTATTTCTGGGTCTAGGATACTGGGGTTGGGTTGCATGGATCCTTGTCGGGGGATTTGTTTCCAAAGTGCCTGAGATAATCTTGTGTGGATTAATCGGTGTAATTGTTCTAGTGATTGGCTTCAACTTCCGGCAGATACTGATTATGTCTTTCGGCAGCGGGATGATAGTGAGTCTAGCGGCTTCCTTAATTCTGTTTGGAGTGTGATATGAGTGAACGGGAAACAGAAAGCTTACTCTATCATACTCGTACTTTTTATTTTTGCTCTTGCAGTGTACGGTGTTAACGATTTTAGTAACGGAAACACGCTATTTTCCATATTGGCTTGGGTACTTGGATGGAATCAATACAGTTTCCCGATACAGACCTGGTGGGGTGCAAGTCTCAGCGCTTCGGTTTGGAATGTGTTCTTTTGGCTCGTTGCTGGGCCGTCGCTTGTTATCGCGATGATTTTTGCTGGAATATACTTCGGACTTCAAGTAAAAAACATCGCAACCATTCCAACCTGGATCTGGGCTTTGATGGCTATCAATTTTATAATACTCGGCTCCGGAACTTGGGACGCTGTATACGCATTTTTGGTACTAAACTATTGGCAAAACATTGTTTGCGGAATAACCGTTTTATGGCTCCCTCTGTGGAATGGGCTTAGCATCGAATTCACCTGGCAGCTGGGAATCGTTTTCATATTTGCACGCTCAATCGCAGCGACGTTTTTGACCACATTCATTCTGATCGGATTAGGGGCAGAAGAAGACGAGGAGGTTAGATTCAATGTTCCGTTCCTCTACCGACGATGAGCAACCGATAATAGTTTTTATTGTACTTGTTTTCGTGCTAGTGATTATTTTCGCGGGTTGGTGGGCGTACAGCAGCGCAACCAACATTTTCAAAAATTACGTGAACAGCAATCCTTACGCTTTTGGCGGAGGGTTCTACTGGAATGCTAACCTGCCCTGGATAATTGTAGTCGTAATAATAGTTGCTGCGATGATTGCGCTCATTTACTGGCTATATCAACGCGGAAGCCTAGTTGAGTACAGAACAATAAGGAGATTTTGAGTGTGTCTAACGTTGGCGGTGTAAAACCCAAACCAAAGAAGAGGAGGAAGAAGACTTGGATCCAGAGATGGTACGCGGTTATATTCTTGTTGTTAGTTTTCAGCGGACTTACCAGCTACGCATTCGTAGGCATGACTACCAGCACAAGTAATACTAACGGTGTTAACGCGACTTTAATCAACTATTACATAATACCTCTCCTCAATCAGCAACAGCAGGCCCAAACAGAAATAGAGGTTTGGTCTAATCAGATTAACTCTTGGCAGGCACAGGTAAATAACTGGATCTCTCTCGTGAATTTGAATGTTTCACAGTTGCAAACCCAAGTGGGACAGATCCTAACGTGGCAGACTCAGATTAACATTTGGGCTTCGCAAGTTGATACGAATTTGTCCGATTATCAAGCTTTCAAATTGTCGGTTTTAAGTTTTGAAGCAACCGTAAATAGCTACATGGCTTTAACAAGCTTACAGATTGGAATACTTCAAACACAAGTCGGAGTATTACAGACCGACGTTTCAATACTGCAGACTCAAATGGCGCAAGCCCAAATTGACATATCAGCCATTCAGAGCCAAATAGCCATAATACTGGTTGACATTGATACCCTTCAATCACAAATGTCAATTGTCCAAATCAACATAGCTGTTTTACAGTCACAGATGGTTACGGTACAGCTTGATATTGTGGCACTTCAAACCACATGTGTAAGTCTCCAATCTCAAATTAATACTATCGTAGGGGTTACTATTCCCTATCTTCAATCACAAATAGATACCCTAAACAATTCAGTTACAATTATAATCAACTGGATGAATTCAGTAGCCCCGATCGTTTGTCCTTACGATTACATAATTTACAAAAATGATCCAACTTACATCGCTAAATATGGACAAAATAATACGAAAGCCTATGAAGAAAATAACTTTGCAAATCTTATCAACTTGATAAATGGCTCAATATTACTAAAAGCAGGAACATACATAGCAACGAACACTATTTCTTTGACTAGTAATACGATTCTGAAAGGCGAAAGCATGTATAACACAAAAATCGAATCATCGGGCAGCTTCTCGCCACTATTAAGCGCTTCAAGCGCTTCGAACATAACTATCGAAGACTTGGCGATAAACGGATCTTCGCTTCCAAGTTCATCATCTGCCGTACAAATAGACACCGTTACAAATTTTCATCTTGTCAGACTTTATATCCAAGCCGTTAACTATGGAATCTATGTTTTAGACAATTCCGCCAACGGCATAATAGAACAATGCATAATCAACCCCGCAAGTACCACCGATATGCATTGCATCGTTTATAATACGGCAACACAGCTACAAATTAAAAACAATCTTCTGACCAGCGGGTATAGCATAGGAACAGGGCAGTGGTCTACGTGTATCTACGCCTTCGGAACTAATTTATACAATTTAATTTCTGAGAACATACTCTTTGGACAAAATGCTAATAGTAGTGTATACGGTAACGGCATTTTCTTTTACAATACAAACAATAAAACAATAATTACCCACAATATGATAAGCAACTGTCGTTCAGGCTGTCTATGGTTTTGGATTGGCACGGCTTGCCATAATATTATTCAAAACAATATTCTGGAAAACACATCCTACGGTATTCGGTGGGCAGGCATAGGGGGTGTTGCTATGATGTATAATCTGGTTGAAGGAAATACTTTCCATATTTGCACTTCTAAGTGGATTAGCGGGGAGGGTTCGGGTGTTGAAAACTATAACATTCATGTTTATAACACGGTTAAAGCTTGCGGAGCAGGAAGTTTAACAGGTGCTAACGATATGCCGACTTCGGCAAACTTAGGCACGTACAACATTATAGTAGCTTAATAAAAATTAGGAGATGATAAAAGTGAAAAAAATGTTTGAAGGTGAAGTATCTATGGGAAGCGTAATTATGGCCATAGTGATAATTATTCTCGCCTTTGCTCTCTTTTTCGCTTGGCTATTTTTACGGTATCCAAACATGATTATAATTTAGGAAACTTTCCCTCAAGTCTTTTCCACATCTGGAGAAGGCGAGGAAAAGAGGTGATTTGAAGCCTCAAATAAAGAAACGAGGAAAAAAGATGCATCGAATCAGAATAGAGGAAGAATCGGGAACAATCGTAACAGTGGTTCTAATATTTATACTGTTAATTGCGGTTTTCGGCGGATATCTCATAATTGCGGGAATAAACAACAGAATCGATCAGAGCAACGCCCTGGCGACACAAGCCTACACAGTAGCATACGAAGCGTACAACAAACCCCCGTACACGCCATACCTGTATGAGTATGGAAGTATTAACGTAACAGCGAGCAGTACAAATGTTACAATAAACATAACACAGACTGGAACATGTGTTTCTTGGTTCGCTAACCCACAATGGAATGTTTCAATAACTCCAACAACATTCGATTCAGGTAACGCGACAGTTGCTAACACTTCAACAAGTAAAACGGTAACATTATCCACAAACAGAACCGCGGTGCAAATCAGCATTGAAGTCGGTGCGGGAATAGAAGACTGGTACATTTCAGAGTACAACCAAGGTGTCAATATGACCATCACTTTCGACCAAGTTATATCAGGCAACACCTGGCTCTTCTGGAGCATAGAATACCAGCTAGACGAGGTACAAGTGGTGCCTACAGTAACAATACTATCGTATAACACTGGAGCAAATGTTACACTGGGATGGAATGCTGCATGCGCACCTGCAGAAAACAGCACGCTTTACTACATGTTCCAATACGCGGGATAAGGAGAGGTCCTTTCCCCACTTTTTTTAGGGAAGTGAGATAATGTTAAGACCTGAACGGTTCCAACAGAGCAGTGGTATGTGGTACGGCCTGGGCGTAATTCTCGGATTCATATTCTTCATGTTCACAATTTTCAGCATTGTTACAACTCGGCAGGCGATTACCACCTTCTACAACTATTTAACCTACTACCTATTCATCGCCTCGTGGAACGTCCTCGCGGATCCAGCGGTTTTCCTCAACATACTGCAGCAATACCTACAATTGCAATTCTCAATCCCACTCGTCAACTCTCTGTTCCGCAGCTACATAACCAACATTATACTGAACCAAATAATCAGCCTAGCGATCATCAACGCTATTGTAATCAGTGTGGGTGTAATTGCAGACATTAAACCTGTCTCAAAAATCGGCGTGGGATTCATCGTAACCGGCGTAGTAATTGGCATAACATTATGGTTCCTACTGTTGGTGATCTAAATGGCTAAAAAGAAAAAACCTAAATGCAAAAGCCCTTACGCTTCAAGAAAACTGAAGGAAAAAAGAGTATTCAACGGAGAGAACTACTACCTCAGCAAGTCCTTCAAAAAGAAGGAGGACGCGAAGAAACTCAAAAACCATGCCAAAGAGCAAGGAGCGCAGGCCAGAATAGTCCACCACAAACACCACAAACTATACTCAGTGTATACTCGCTAGGAGGAAATGAAATGGGTAAGTCTAAATATCGTGAAAAAATGGAAAGAGCTCACCAGAAAGCAGTGGAGCATGCAAACAAAGCTAGAGCGAAGGCTAGAGAACAGACACAGAAAGCAAAAGAACAGACAGCAAAGCATCTTAAGAAAGCACGCGAACGCACAGCGAAACTTGCAAAATGGGCGAGGTCTTGGGCAAAAAAAAATCCAGAGGAAGCAAAAGCAATAGCGCGAGAAGCGATCAAACTTGGACTAATAGTAATGGCTTAAGTTCAAAGGGTGAGGGGCAGTCTTCACCCGAATTTTTTTATAAAAAAGGAGTTGATGAAAAACGACAAAAACAGTAACAAAAGAAGCGAGACCTAAAAAACTAAGTGGACAATCGATAGAAACGAAAGTTAGAAAACCAAAAACCCAAACCCCACCTCAGGAGGAGCAGAAGAAAACACAACAGGCTTTCCAAGAACAGAAAAAAGAACAAGAAGCGAGGCCTTTCAAGAAAGTGCATATTCGGCTCTGGAAATTCTTCAACCTTAACAAGAAAACAGGGCTGTTCGGCGCCGTGTTAATTATTTCATTACTGTGTTACGTTTTAAGCTTTATAGCGTACATATGGGTGAATGTAGCGGCTCAAACAGTTCTGCTTTCCAAGCTGCCGATAGACGTAACTATCGTATGGTTCTTCCTCATAGCGGGAACCGTTTTCCTCTTGGTGCTTGTAGTACTGTTTATAGGTCCAGTGAAAAAGGAAGTAAAAAAATACTGGGATAAGTACACCTGGATCGCTCACATAATCGATCCAACCACCGGCGACGACTTCACTTTAATTGATGAGTACCTAGTCGACAAAGCCCGCTCAAAAATACAATTCTTCCCTTACGATAAAGTAAGCCGGAAAGAGTTTGATACCGTCTGCGAAAAGATGAATGCCCAGGGATACACTGACTACCGAACAATTCAACGGATAGTGAATGAGGAACTATTTCCGGAAAGCAGCAACAAAAAATCAAAGTCTAAAAATGGAAACGGTGACAAAAAAGAGGAAACATCGTATTTTGCGTATATAGGAAAATTCTGGCGTGGATTTGCGAACATATTCGGGCACCACAGAGAATTTCCATTTCTCGGGTACGCAGAAATAGATTCAATAAACGCCCACATTCGAAATGTGGATATTGAGAACCGCACAATCATAGGATACGCTTTCAGCGACGATAAAAAGCTGACCGAAGCAGTTTTACTAAGAGACTACGGATTAAGCAAAGAAGAGTTCCTGGAAAGAATAAGCCACATGAGACCAGTAAGCGACTTTGCGGCAAGCGACAAAGCGGTTGAGATCTTCCAACGAAGCGCCGCGAGCAGCGCAAACCTAATGGGGGAAGTGACAGAGGTTGTAAATGTTCAAACAGGACAGACGAAACTCGAGAAGAAACACGGCATTAAACAGGGAATAAGAAAGTGGAACTGGCAACTCCTAGCCCTACTTGGCTTAGCAATCACGTTAGTAATTACATTATTAACTTTAGCAGCGCACTGGTAGGTGTTCTAAGTGTCTAGAAAAAGAGTCATTGAAGACATTTTCTCCGACTTAACAAAAGAGCAGAAAACGCAGAAACTCAGAAACATAGCTTACACGATCGCCACAGCGGGAAACATTAAAATTAAACAAAAAAAAGCAAAGAAGGCCAAGCAGAAAACACAAAGTAACAATGAAAATGACACAAACTACGGCATAGACCAAAAGACCGCAGTCACCGAGCTTATAAACGCCTTGATTGAAGCGGATTCCAGTTTGCCAGATATCGCCATCCATGCCGCTTACAAGGCCAAACTTAGAAACCTTCGAATATGCTTCAACGTACGTTTCTTCCTCAAAGTTAGAGAAGACGCCCTAGGCTCATATCTAAGCTGGTGCAAAATAAGAACCATGGAAGCCTCCGACTTCGAAAAAGTTACACACGGCAGAATCCTAGACATCTTCGAGAGAGAAGCGACACAAAAGAAGGAAGCAGAAGCAGAATTCCCAGGATATATGGAGCCGCGAAGCAAACGAGAAGAAGAGGAAGAAATTGAAGAAGAGTAAACTAAAACAACAAGAGAGAAAACTGGATTTCAGACGAATCAACTGGCGAAAAATACGGATGGAAATCATATATCCCAAGTACCTAACTACACGTCTACCCAATGACATAAACGACAAATTCGTCGTGACAATCGGAATAAAAGACTCGGGAAAAACCGGCTGCCTGCTATCCTTGGCAGAGTACTTGATGCAGTTCTGGGGAAAGAAGAACACCGAAGTCCTGATATTTGACCCAGACAGCAGAATAAACCAGGATTACACCCTAGAAAACCTATTCGACTTCTCAGAAGCCCGGAAAGAGGTAAAAGAAAGATACGAATCCTGCACCAAGCCGCATTTTATCTTCATGGCTCCCGACGCCCGAAAACTCCTCTCAGAATACTTCTCTAAAAAAGAGGAAAGAAAGGAAGTATTAGACTTCGGATACTGGTTCGCGCAAAGCCGCCACCTAAACCCCGATGTTAAGGATGCCGTTTGGGGAGTGGGACTAACCAAGTTTGAACACCTATCCTCCACACTCCGAGCAATGATAGACAGCATGATTTACAAGAGCAGCATCGGCTCAATATCCACAATGGCCAAGTTCTGGGGAGTAAGAAGCAGAAAACAAATATACAAACTGTTTGAAGAGGTGGCCTTCCGAGTCAGCGTCCAAAAATACGTCGAACTGGGAAGCGTATTTCTTCCACGACTCTACAAGTGGATGCTCTTCCGAACCCCACACATACTGATAGACTTCAACAAGAAACGCACACGGAGAGAAACCGAAGTAGAACAGAACGCGGAAACAATCGATGAAAGAATCGAGGTCTCCGAAAAAGGATACCAGCTAATCGAAAGCTCAAAGACCCGCAAAGGAAGACTAACACTAATCAAGCAAGACCTCGGATTCTACGGAGGCAGCGCAACACAGAGCTTTGAGGACGTGTTAAAAAGATTAGCCGAAGAGATCTACCCCCACATTAAGCCCAAAACAATAATTGAAGAAGCTAATTCAGAGACTTTTACAGAAAGCGAAGATGTGGTGAACAGTAATGAAACTGAAAGTGGTCATTCTACCTAAGGCAAGAATACACTGCGAAGCGCTGAAAATCTCCGCCTATGCAGTAGAAAGCGTCATAAACCAAATTGTCCCAAAAAACGACTACAAATTCTACAAAATGTGGAACAGCAAATACGGAAAAACAACAGTATATAAAGGCGAATGGGCCCGCAAAGAAAAAGGACGAATATGCAAAATATACTTCTTCACGAGAGAAAATGAGAGGGAAAACATATTAAAAGTATACGTTATAGGTATTAGTGAATCAACAAGCAGGAGAAAAAGAAGAAAATGGAAAAAGCAGAAGTAGAAAGATGCCCCTTCGACAGAAACATAATGAAGCTGGCAGACCTCACACAGAACGTGAACGGAATCCACTACAAGTCGGAAGGCTACAAATGCCCCAAATGCGGATTCTCAATCTTCACAATAAAACAGGCAGAGAAAGCACACCAAAAATACCTACACCTCAAAAACAAAAGGAAAGCCCCAGGAAGGATACGGGAAAACATTACGGTTCGGGGACACTACAGAAACTTGCCTAAAAAAGCAAGTAAAAGTCACTCAAGCTAGAACAACAAGCAAAAAGGCAGGAAGAAAATGATAATTAAATGCCCCTACGACCGGACACTCCTCCAAAAGGAGAAAATAAAAATAAAGTACTACGACGGAATCGAAGTCGAATCAGAGGGCTACAGGTGCCCAAAATGCGGAGAAAAATACCTCACAGGACCCCAATCAGAAAAATTCGGAGAAGTATACCACGCCGCAAAAAAAGCAGCACAGCAAACAATAGCAGCCAAAAACCGCTAATCAGAAAAACTACTTTTGTCACATGTGGGACAATCACTATTTTTAAAATATTAAAAAAAAGCGCTTCCTGGGAACGCTGAATTTTCTCTCAAACCCAGACTAATCATTTTGCAACACCACCAGCCAGAGATCTCCCCCGACTCCTGACCTGATTTTAATACAAAATGCTAAAAAACACCCAAAAAAAGATTCAAAAAATTTACTTTTGCAACTTCCCTGCAGACAAAAAAATAAAGGAGGCTGAGTGATGAGTCGTAGAAATTTGGACAAGATTGTTTTGAGAAATATGTTAGACTCTGACCTTGAAACTTTGAAATCGTCTCTTTTAGAGGCTAAGGTGTTCTTTTTGGAAAGCTGGTCAGGAGCTAGTGATGAGGATGTAATCTATAATGGTTTAGAGATCCATCTGACCCTTCGTGAGTACATCCTGTTACCTGAAACCGCTAAGAAGATTATTGAAAAATACATTTTCAATCCTCGTTACTGAGGAAAAATTAAATCGAGTTGATTTTTTTATCTCATGTTGAACAGCGTTTCTAGTCGTGCTAGCTTCTTGTTTACGGCATCCATTCCCTTCTCATATTTAGCCAATTGATTTTCTAATTCGTGTATCCTTTTCTCGTTCTCTATTAGTTCCTCGCTGATTATCCCTTCATCGCTTCCTTGAAGTATTGGAATCATGGTAGCATAGTCTTGGCGTAGCTGCTCTATTGCTGGCGGGTAGAGGTCCTTTAAGCCGTTGTATACTGGCCCTAGGCTCAGTGCTCCTTGAGTGTGTCCCATTAAGTATTCGGCTATGCTTTCCCCGAGCTTCCTGGAGGCGGAGAATCTGAAGAACTTTCTTAAGCTATATGTTCTTATTCGCTTCATTGGGTTACTTTGTTTAGGTATGACGTCGGCGGCTATTCTCTGGAATAAATTGCATATTACTTCACTATGTGCATATTTGAATAACCGAGTATTGTTATCAGTATTCATAGTAAACTTTTTAGCCGAGAGATAGGTTTCTAAAATATTTACTCCCTTCGGTGGCAGAAAGGTAACGTAGACATCGTTGGTCTTCGCCTGCCTCAACACTATTTTAAGAGGGATCTTGGAAGCTTTCAAACCTTCCTCTGTTTCTACCATTTCTTCCCGAATATTCCACCATTCTAAATTTAATACGTCGATCGGCCTCATTCCGGCGTAGGCCACGAATTGTAGTACTGTTTGAAGCTTTAGAGGCGCCCGGTTGAGAAGCATGTTAACTTGCCTGGCTGAGGGTATAAAGTCAAAATATTTCTTAGTCACCCGGATCCATTTTGGAAAATCAATTTGGAAAACATCTTTACGTAGCCAATATCTCAAAAAGCTCTTTATTCCGGTTAAGCTGATTTGGATAGTTTTACCACTTAATCCGCGTTTTTCACAATACCCCGTTCGCCAATCATCTAGGCGCCTCGACGTTTCCGCGGGATCCTTTCTAGCCAATTCTAAAAGTTCATCAGGGGTTAATGCTGCCCAACGACAGAAAATATTCAGATATTTTGGATAAATCTGTCTTGTACCGGTATTTGGTCTTAGGTTGTTTACCCAACGGGTAACGGTTTCTGTTTCGCTCAAAGTTTTTTTCACTTCTCAAAAAAAATTTTTTTCTGCTGATTTTTCCGTTTTCACCCTAATAAAACTAACTCATCTTTTTTTATTGTAAGTTAAAGCTAACCGTGCAACATCCTGCCTGAAAGCATTAAATTTGGTTGATAATACCTAGATTTCCAAAATTAAAAGAAGAGTTTAAAATCTTTCCCCTAACCAACGGTATGCCTAGTCACAAAATTTTGAAATACGCAACAGATTTTAAAAAAATAGAGGAGGGGTGATAGAGCCGGGTTGAGCTTTCATCCTAGTTCTTTTATGCGTTTTGGCAGCTGCCTTTTCACGCACCTTTGTTTAGCGTATCCATATTGCCTCTTCTTCTCTTTTTACCGCTTCCGCTTTAACAATATCAGGCTCAAAACTAGTCCAGATCTCTTCATTATCTTCGTCATCAAAGCTGAGCTGAACCGCCGTCTTCGAGATCAGAATCGGTTTGTGGCTCCAAACGATGAGGTTCCCGTCAGTCTCATCACTTAAAATTCCTGGATTGTCACGTGACAAAAATGCCAAAAGTCTCTCAGTATCCTTAAGAGCCTTGAAGCGAATAATTATCAGGCCGGATGCCATTGCTTCTTTCCACCTCAACTTGCTTAAACAAAATATTATTCTAACATTCTAATATTCTTTTTGGTTAACGCAGTTATTATTTTTAGAAAACTAGTGATGCTTCATCGCCAACACAAAAAACAATACTGGGAGAGGGGATAATACACATGGGGGAGGAGGGCGTTTTTTTGGGAGGAGGGGGAAGATACAATTAAGTGTTGGCTCAGCATTGTCGTATTCTATTCTTCCAACTACCTATTTAAAGTTTTCTAATAAAATTGGGAGAATCGCAAGAAAAATAACACTTTTTATCCCCAAATTATATAAAAAATGAGAAACTCGCAACATTTTAAAAACTTAACAGCTAATTGAAAAATCCCCAAAGCTATTAATTTACATATTTGTTCATCAAAAAAATGTAACATAGAACACAGATTAAAACAATTAACTAACTAATGAAGAGAGGAGGTACGCAACAGTTGTCTATAACTCCATACATCTTAACAAAATTTAACACAAATTACACAACCAACGAAGCCAAAGGAAGCTTCAAATACACGAAGTTACACTAAAAAGAAACAAAACGCAAAAAACCGCCGAGACAACAAAGGGAGAAAAACGACATGCTCAAACTAACCATCCCCGCCACCATCACAAAAATAAACCAAAAAGACCAAGCACAGCTCGAAGAACTCTTCCGCCAATTCGGAAACGCCAGACGCAGAGCATACACCCTCAAGCAACGGGAAACCCCGAAGGCGGAAATCGAAAGACTGCTCCAAGAGCAGACCGGGCTGAACTTCCGCTACGCCAAAGACGCCCACCACTCCATAGAAAACCTCCCACCACACGTAACCTTCGGCGGACTCAAACTCCAAAGACTAAGAGAGCAAGGCAAAATCTCGGCTGAAGAGTACAAGAAACGCCGAAACTCACTAATCATATCAAGGGGAGACAAAACCAAGAAAGGAAACCTCAACACCCGAATCACCAAAGAGGGGGAAAACAAATTCACACTCCGCATAAACACCCCCACCACAGACCAGCCAAGTGAACGCTATATCTACCCCGAAATCTTCATCCCCGAGAAGTATCTTAAACGGTACCAGCACCTGCTTCTCAACGGAAAGTCCCCATACACAATTACGCTCAAAAGGAGGGACGACGACCGGGGATACGACATGCGGATAATCGTCGAGCTGCCACCAGCAGGGAAAGAGGAGGCGGTAGAGCAGTCCCCAAAACCTAAACCGGAGCGGGTTATGACGCTGGATGTGAACGCTGGCCACGTAGACTTCGCTGTGGCGGAAAAGAACAGAGTTCTAGCATTGGGAAAGATAAACTGCCACGAGGTGCAGTACGCCTCAACCAGCAAGACGAACAACCTCCTGCACAAAACCGCGAGCAAGGTGAGAAACATCGCCGAGCATTACTGTGCGAGGGTTGTTTACGGCAGGCTTTTCACGCATCGTTTCCGCTCCAAACACAACCGGGCAAACCGGAAGGTGAAGCGTATCCCCCACCGCAAACTCGGCTCCATTCTTGAAGCTAAGTGCGGTGCTGTGGAACGCTCCGAGGCCTACACCACAAAACTCGGCTTGAAACTCTCGCCCCGTGTTGGGCGGGATGTGCACAAGTGCGCCGCGGCTGCTTTCGCGCTCAAGGTCTTGGATTATGAGGGTTTCAAAACTTTAAGCTCATCTTCTTTGTTGGATGAGATCCCACACGGTGTCGCGTCAAATGAAGGCTTTGGAAGTCTGAGACGCAGGCTAAGCGTGGGAAGCGGGCTTACCGCCCTGCACCAGGACCAAAGCTTGGTGCACGATGAGGCTGCCCTCGGCAGCGGAGGCTACTCGGAAATTCCTGGTATCCGGGGGCTTTCCTCCTTTGTGGAGAGCTTGAAAACCAACCTACCATGTCTCCATGTGAAGATATGTTAAGTTTTGGTGACCAGGGTGAGACTATACCCTCCTTTTTTATTTTTTTGGTTTAATGTTCGGGTTTTGTGTCTGTTTTTTGTTACTATTTTTGAAATTTTTTATCATTTTTGTATATTTTTTGATTTGAAATATTATTTTTTAGTAATTAATTGACGTTTTCCGTCCGAAATTAGGAAATAATCCTCTATTCTTTAAAGGCGCTTAATTGTCAAATTGGAGAGCATTTTCTCTTATTTTTGGAATCTTGATTGGATTAGGATTATTTTCCTTGAATATTTCTGTTTTTAATACTTTTTCGATTGTTATTTATCTTTTTCAGTCCAAAATTTGATATTTTCGTCCGAAAAAAGGAAAAGCTTTTATAGTGGTATTGTTCTTTAATTTTTAAAACTTAAGGAGTTAATCGAGATGGAAACAATCGAAGAAGAGGAACAGGTAGAGATACGCTTGATGGATGATTTAGATTACGAGGATGCAACTAAATTCATGTTAGAGCTGTGCGAAATCGCTGGTTCCAAGTTCGATGAGGAGCGATGGGAAAATGCTTTTTCGAGGCGTGTCTCAAATCCTGATAGATACTGTTGTTTCATAGCAAGAAGGGGAGATAAACCAGTTGGAATGCTTTTCGCGGAGACTAACGGAGAAATAGGACAAATAACGAATCTTTACGTAATCCCCGAGGAAAGATACTCCGAAATCGTAGGTCCAATGAGAATTCCGATGAAAGAAAAAGGTCTTGCAGATACAATGATGGAAACCGCGTTTGACTTTCTAAGGGAGCACGGCTGCAAAGAAGCTTGGATAAACCTGAAAAAGGGTGTAAAACCCGCAGAAATAGTATACAGCAGATTCGGATTCGTAGAAAAATTCACCGTTCTATCCAAAAAATTATGAAGTTAGATTCACCCAGGAAGATAAACTACCCTAGAATCTACTTATTTCTCATTATTTTCTTTACTGTTAAGTCTATGTTCTAATTCTAATAGATTTTTTCTGTCAGTTTGTAGAGTTCCTTTGCTTTTTTCTGTAATAGAGAATAATTCTCGGCGTTAGGATGGTATATCTCTCTTTCTTTTACTATTCTTTTTGAAACCTTCTTTATGGAGTATTCTTTATTTAAGCCGGCTGCGGCGAGGATTGCCGATCCAATGGCTGGTTCGTCTGTTTGGACGGTTTTTATAATTCTGCCTGTTGCGTCTGCGATGATTTGGCATTGTATTCTGCTTTTGGATCCTCCTCCGCATAGTGTTATCTCTTTTATTTTTTGTTTCGTTATTTCGGAAATTATTTCCAGCAGTCTGTTCAGAGTTATAGCGTTACTCTCCATGAATGAGCGAAATATGTGGCCGGGGGTAAAGTTTTTCTTGGTTATTCCAATGAGGAAGCCTCTCACCCTTGGATTGTGGTCGGGGATTCTGCTGCCCACCCACTCGGATTGAGCTATTAAACCATCGCAACCTGTGGGAACATTCTCGGCTTCTCTATCCAAAATCTGGATTTCCTTGCTTACCAGCGAACACAGAGCGTCTAGGGGCAGGGTTCCGGCATTTGTGGCACCGCCCAAGAGGAAGTTTTTCTGAAGATAAGGCTTATAGTAAATTCTCCCCTTTTTATCCGGGACGACCTTATCAACCACTCCGTGGACCACGAGAGAGGTTCCAATGTTTACGTTTACCTCACCGATTTCCACCGTTCCTGTGGCTATATCCCCAGCTGAGGAGTCAGTGACCCCATTAACCACTGGTGTACCCTCGGGTATTCCCGTAGCCCTGCTTGCCTCTGGAGTTACCTGGCCAACTATTTCACCTATAGGAGCCACAGGGGGCAGATAATCTTGGTTAAAGCCGAGTTCCTCCAAGATTTTTACGTGAAAATCGGATGTCTTTGGGTCGATGTGGGTTTTGCTTGCAATGTTGGGGCTGGTCACTATGGTGTCACAGAGCTTCATGGTGAAAAAGTCGTTCTCGTGTAGGAATTTGAAAATTTTTTCCGCAATCTCGGGCTTTTTCAATAACCAGAGGCACTTGGGGAGGGTGAGTGAGGCGTCGAGGGGTAAAATTTCTTGAAACTCTTGGGAGGCAGCACTTTGGCTGAGAATTTGGTTAACCTCCTCCTGAGCTCTCTGGTCGTTATACATCAATGCTTCGTGTAATGGTTCCCGATTCTCATTAATGGGGATTATTGTGGAACTAGTAGCGTCAACGCAAACCGCGGCAATCTCTTTTATGCTTTTAACCCTGCTAAGAAGGGAGCATAGACTCTCCCATACTTCCAATACGTCCCTTTCACTATACGTGGGTTGAGGTTGTTTCATCATGCCAGAAATTTCACTTGAAACAAAATCCATAACCTCTCCGTTTTCATCTATAAGAGCTGCTTTTATCCTCGCGCTCCCTATATCAATTCCGAGAAATTTCATTTGCATCCTTCTCCAACTTTTAATAAATAAATTAAGTTATTGATGGCGCCCTGTTGCTCTGTTGACAGTTACTCAGTCAACTTGCATAAGAAAATAAATATCCTATAATACTATTATATTTATAGTAATAAATTAGGTAAGAAAGAAGGTTGCGAAATATTCCAGAACTTTATAATGATATTCGGTCTCTACTGATTGAGTTATTCAGAACCACTTTGGATATATCTATTGCTCATTACAGTGCTAGTGAAGGAATTATGAAAGACGCCATTAAAGATTTGAAAGGATATAATTTAGATAACTTCAGAACCCTTATTTCTATAACAAACCAAACGGTATCCAATTTTGTTTCCTTCTTCGAGAATTACATTAATGGTGTAAAAGAGGCGTTTGATTTCCTATGCGAGTTGCTGAAAATTCTGGGAGTAAAAAACGTTGAGGATGTGCTTCTAAGAAAGGTTGATTTAAGGTCAATAGTTAAGCCGTCGGAAATCGATATAGGTCTTTTAAAATTCCAGCTGAAAACAGCTTTAGAATACTCGCTACCCAAAGTGTTAGAACTCTCAAACTCAGTTTATTGTAAATCCGAGAAACTCTCTGATTTAGCAAAATCTATTGAATCGGAGGTAATTCAAAATTTTAAAACCTCATTTGAAAATTTAAACAACCAAGGAATGAGCTTCGTAAAAGAGCTGTACTCAACCTCGGAAATGATATTCAAAGAGGAAGACCTCTCAAAATGTGTAAACCTACTAATTCAAGCCCTTGAAAAAGCTATAGACTTAGCCCTTAGAGTATGGCAAACAACCAAATTCACACCCCTCTTTACAAAGGATCGGGTTGAATATAACATCTATGAAATAACTGAAACTGCTGAAAGATTCTCCGAAATAAAGAGAGATATAGACATACTAATAAAATGCAGAGAAAAAATTTACGAGCACGAAAAAAACTGTTTCATGATAATTTTAAAAGCGCTCTGGGGAAGTGACGAAATAATAAGTGAAAAAGTGGGTAAAATTATGCAAATGCTTTTACAAGAGAGAAATCAAGCCGTGAATGTCAGCGAACTTGTACCCCCAAAAATTCCTGTTGAGGACCTGTCATTCGCTCTAGCACTAGCACGCGGAGAACTTGACCTATCAAAAAGAGCAGCGAAAAGAGTAACGGAAAAAATCGAATCCCTACACTTGGCAGGAGAATGGCTCCAAAGCCCAGTACTTCAACTTTTACACAAAAGCATACTTAAAAGGTTGGAAGTGAAAGAAAAACTCGATGAAAAGATACTAGAAATCCTCCTTGAATTACAGGAACTCGCAGAAAAAGGGGAATCAAAAAAGAAATAACTTAAGCCCAAGCGAATAACATCCTTTTCTGACACATTAAGTCTTGCCGGCTCGCCCAAAATTTACAATAGATTGCAAATTAAAATATACCAAATAGAGGTTTATGGGATAATTTCACAGCAATTGTTGATTTCAGGATAATCAAAATCCCTTAGAGAGAGCGTTCCCTTTTTGATGAGCGTCACTATTTTGGGTTTTACTTCTTCGAGTTCCCGGATTAGATGTTTAACCGTTCCGCACACTTTTCTGAAACCCTCTTCCCCCCAATGTTTTTTCTTATTGGCGTATAGGCAACGTCCCCCGCAAACCCAGTAAACCTCACACTCAGAACAGGGATACCCCACCCTCATACTGTTCCTGAGTTCTAAGGGGTGAGAGTTCCAAATGTCTCCTACCACAAACTCTGGATCGGAAGATATGGGGCAAGCGGTAATTTTGCCCGAGGGGTGTATGGCAAAGAAGTCAAGTCCCGAACCACACCGGAGAGAACTCTTTTCTCCAGTGAGGAGTGTTTTCATAACCGGGATGAATGGTACTATTCCTTGAACTCTTCCGTTTGTCTGTATCTCTTGGTACCAGTTGTCCACAAGTTTCGATATTCCCGGATTATAAGAATTACTAATCCAGTCATCGAAGTTCTGCCATTCGCCATCTTTGCTCCAAACCGCATCTAATTGCCAGTGAACGTGGTCAAAAGAGGGATTTGTCAACTCCAGTAGGTGCGTTACATCCTCGTAGATGTCCGAATTCTCGGAGATTGTCATCCTCGCGATTATATCTCCCCGAAAATCCATGTCTTCGATTTTTTTAACATTATCAAGGACGTTTCTGTAGACACCTTTCCCTCGGTAAAAGTCGGTAGTTTCCTCCCTCCCATCTATGGATACTACGAGGGAGTGGAAGCGTTTCAGATAATCTTTCCTCACCCTATCAAGAAAACACCCGTTGGTTTGCAGGATAAAGTTTCTCGCGGTGATTACGTCCATGATTCTTTCCATAAAGGGAATTCTGAGTGTAGGCTCCCCTCCGTAAAAGGCGACGACTGGCTCTGGATCCTTCTTAATGAATCTGAGCAAATCCTCTAAGCTGTACTGAATCTCAGGGTCGTTAAACGACTCTTCAGAGCCGCCGCAGTAAATGCAGTTGAGATTGCAGCGCCTAGTAAGTAACAAATGATAGTACATGAAGAAACACTCTCATTATCCAAATCCAATAATTTGACTAGAAGGGGGAGTGATAAAACCTTAACTACGGATGCTTATTCAAAATATTTCTAATTGCTTAATTGTTCTTCACTATATTAATCAAGTCTTCTGAATAGCATGGAACTTTTACCGTTGTGTTCTTTAGATTATTTTATTTTTAATTAACCCCAAAAAATGAAATTCGAAAAATTTTTTAATGTGTTTTATTGTTTAAGAATTTTTAAATTGTGATTTTAATACTTATTATTTTCTTGTTCTTAATAGTTCAACAATTTCATTGTGACCATTTTCTAGAGCATAACTTAATGCTGTCATACCCTCATCTTTTCCTTCAGAAATCGCAATACTTGGATCTGCTCCTTTATCTAAGAGCATTTTTACAACATCAATATGCCCTTCTGCTGCAGCAAAAATTAATGCGGTACCACTTACATATGTTTCTGCGTTAACATTTGCACCATTCTCTAAGAGAAGTTTCACTATTTCAGTATAACCTCCCATACTTGCTTCCATTAGTGCTGCCCAACCTGCATAATTATGTGCATTCACATCTACTCCCTGTTCAAGTAATAATTTAACCACTTCTATATGACCCCTTCGGCATGCCCAGCGCAATACACTCGTATCTCTGCCATCTTCAGCATTGATATTAGCTCCACTTTCTAATGCTTTCTTTACACCATTAACATCACCAAGGGCTGCGGACTCTATAAGAAGAGCGTCTGCCTTTTTATTATCTTCTGTTGAGGGTGGTGTATTCTCGATTTGATATTTATATAGCATCTGTACAATTTGTCGGCGACCTGTTGCGGACATTGACGCTACTGTTAAAACATCATTGAAAATCCGTTCAGGTATCTTACCCATCTTCTGCAAGAGAAGTTTCACAACAGCTGTTTGTCCGTCTCTTGCTGCAAGGTGCAGTGGTGTCATATCAGCACCACCTACGGCGAGAGGGTCAGCTTTATTTTCTAATAAGAAGTCGACTATATCCAAATGACCCTTACTTGCTGCTAAGTGGAGGGCAGTATACTTAAAATCGTCCTTTGCATTTATATCTGCACCTTTTTCAAGGGCTTCTTTTACTCCATTTAAATTTCCCTCTTCTGCATATTTTAAAAGGAGTTTATTGGCTTCTTTTTTGGTCATGATAAATCACCTCTCATTAATTTACACCCATTTATATTTTAATAAAAAAAGGTGTAAAAAGTGTTTGGTGCATTTTTGCTGTAGAAATCATAGACATCTGTCACCCCCCTCTATAAATTCCTTTTCTGAGTTTAGAGGGAAGGTGACACTCCTTGATAGTATGGAAGGGGAAACTCTACTTCAACAGGGAAGACGTGGACCTCCTC